>Ga0207710_10000060_pt1 | contig 168230 bp, 159 predicted proteins | sample KBSS24metaG_FD_184400 | JGI IMG/M metagenome (GOLD analysis project Ga0207710, IMG submission 184400) | Switchgrass rhizosphere microbial communities from Kellogg Biological Station, Michigan, USA - KBS S2-4 metaG (SPAdes) (version 2) | ecosystem: Host-associated > Plants > Roots >...
CAGGGGCGACGCTGGACGGTGTCGGCGACGTCGAAGGTCTGGTAGCCGACGTCGACGCGCTGCTGGACGAACGGGCGCGCGCCATGCAACGTCCGCCCGCTGCGCTTCCTGCCCAGCTTGCGGTGAGCTCGCTGGTGGACATCGGTCGCGATCCCGAGGGCGCGGTGGCGCGGCTGCAACGCAGACTTCCCGTTCGGCCCGACCCACATGCATTGCTGGGCACGGCGTTTCACGACTGGGTGCAGCGGTTCTTTCATGCCGATCGGCTGTTCGACGTCGACGACCTGCCGGGAGCGGTCGACGGCGAGCTCGGCATGACAGAGGCCGAGAATCTGGCGGAGCTACAGGAGGCGTTCGTGGTGTCGAAGTGGGCCGCGCGCACGCCCGTCGACGTCGAGGTCCCGTTCGACATGATGCTTGGTAGCACGGTCGTTCGCGGCCGCATCGACGCCGTATTCAGTGACACGGACGGGGGATTCACCGTGGTCGACTGGAAGACCGGGGATCCGCCGGATTCGTCAGTCATGTTGCACGACAACGCTATTCAACTCGCCGTATACCGGTTGGCATGGGCGGCCATGCAGGGCGTGCCCGTCGAATCGGTGGGCGCAGCGTTCCACTACGTGCGCAGTGGCCGCACCATCGTGCCCGACGTGCTGCCAGGGGCAGGGGACCTCGCCGCGTTGCTGGAGGCCGTCTAACGCGGCGCGTTGCGATACATCCTGAGTGCGGAGGTGATCATTGGGATTTGCATCGGCAGCCGAGCGATCGCGGCAATGCGTACCGGCCAGCCCTTGTCCCACCACAGGCGGACGGAGTTGACGTTGGCCGGGAACACGGCGACGAACAACGCAATCGCCGCGAGGGCGCCGAGGCGCCGCGTCCGCGGAGCCAGCAGCAGTGCGCCGGTCGCCGCTTCTCCAACCCCGGAAGCCAATGTGTAAAAGCGCGCGCTCCCTGGCAACTCGGCAGGGACGATCGAGTCGAACGGCTTCGGAGCAACGAAGTGCAGCACGCCCATGCCGACCAGCCAAGCGCCCATTCGCAGAGCGGGAACCTGGCTGGGTCGGCTGTCTCCTGCTGGTGTGGGGGAGGTCATGGTTACATTGTGCTGTGCTAAGCCAGAGGCCTTTTAAGGACCCTCAGATGGGCCCACATGGCCAAGGGTAGGTTGCGTCGGCGGCTTGCGGCGCTCGACCAGGATCTGACGACTCGTCACGAGTCCGACCTTGTCGACATCCTCAACATTCCCGAGCCATTCGTCAGCCCGGCCCGCAGGATCGCCCAGCGCGTGCTCTACGCGCTGCTCGCGCTCTTTGCGGCGGTGTTCATCGTCTACCTGGACCGGGAGGGCTATCGCGACATCGAGTCCACCCCCGACCCCAACAATCCGCTGACGTTCCTGGATTGCCTGTACTACGCGACGGTGTCACTGTCGACGACCGGATATGGCGACATCACCCCCGTCACGCCGAGTGCGAGGCTGATCAACGTCCTGGTGATCACGCCTCTGCGCATCGCCTTCCTGATCGTGTTGATCGGTACGACGGTCGAGACGTTGACCACCCAGTCGCGGCAGGCGCTGAAGATCCAAAGATTTAGGAGAACCGTGCGCAACCACACGATCGTCGTCGGCTATGGCACCAAGGGCAGGACGGCCGTCGCGGCGATGATCGGCGACGACATCGCGCCCGGCGACATCGTCGTCGTCGACGAGAACCCGGTCGCCCTCGAGCGCGCCAAGAGCGCGGGGCTGGTGACGGTCCGCGGCAGTGCCACCGACTCGGAGGTGTTGCGCCTCGCGAGCGCGCAACACGCCAAGGCCATCGTGGTGGCGACCAATCGCGACGACACCGCCGTGCTCGTCACGCTCACCGCGCGCGAGCTCGCACCGAACGCGCAGATCATCGCCGCCGTCCGCGAAGGCGAGAATCAGCATCTGCTGCGCCAATCCGGAGCGAACACCACCGTCGTGACATCGGAGACCGCGGGCCGTCTGCTCGGCATCGCCACCAAGACCCCGAGCGTCGTGGAGGTGATGGAAGACCTCCTGACGCCAGACGCAGGCTTCGCGATCGCCGAGCGTGCCGTCACGACGAAGGAGGTCGGGGGGTCGCCGCGACACTTGCCCGACATCGTCCTCGGCGTGGTCCGCGATGGGGACCTGTTGCGGGTGGACGCACCCGAGGTGGACGCACTCGAGTTGGGCGACCGGCTGCTCTACATCCGCAGCGCGGACGAAGAGCGATGACGGCTGGCACCGGCGGGCAGGAGCGAAGCGATCGTGGGAGCGGCAGGGACTTCACCCTTCGCAACGTCCCGCTGCTCTCGAGAGTCGGCGCCGACAGGGCCGACGTCCTACGAACCGACGTCGATGCCGCGCTCGCGGGCTGGGCGGACGCACTTCTGCTGCGCGTGGACAAGCGCAACCAGGTCCTGATCTCCGACGGCCGCGTCGTTCTCGGTCGAGCCGCCAAGCTGTCGGATGCGCCCCCAGAGCACGCGGTGTTCCTCGGCAGGCTCGAGGACGGCAGGCATGTGTGGGCAGTGCGGGCAGCACTGGAGGCACCGGAGGATCCGACCGCCGAGTCCGAGGTGCTCGACCTGCGCCGCGCGGGCGCCATCTTCGATGACACCAGCGCACAACTCGTCGCGACGGCGACGGCGCTGCTGAACTGGCATGACCATGCCCGCTTCAGCGCGGTCGACGGCTCGGCGACCAAGTCCATCAAGGCGGGCTGGTCGCGGGTCAACGCCGTCAACGGTCACGAGGAGTTTCCCCGAATCGATCCCGCCATCATCTGCCTGGTGCACGACGGTCACGATCGCGCGGTGCTGGCTCGGCAGAAGGGCTGGCCCGACCGGCTCTTCTCGTTGCTTGCCGGCTTCGTCGAGGCGGGCGAGTCCTTCGAGGGCTGCGTCCAGCGCGAGATCGCCGAGGAGGTCGGGCTCAGCGTCACCGACGTCAAGTACCTGGGCAGCCAGCCGTGGCCGTTCCCCAGATCACTGATGGTGGGCTTTCACGCGATCGGTGATCCCGAGCAGGAGTTCTCGTTCAACGACGGGGAGATCGTCGAGGCGGCGTGGTTCACGCGCGCCGAGATCCGCGACGCACTGGCGAACGGTGATTGGAGCAGCGACTCGCCGTCGCGGCTGCTGCTGCCCGGTTCGATTTCGATCGCGCGCGAGATCATCGAATCCTGGGCAGCCCTGGACTGATTCAGGCGGCGAGTTTCGCCTGAACGGCCTTGAGGCTCGGGTTGGTCAGCGTCGATCCGTCGGCGAACTTCACCGTCGGGACGACGTGATTGCCGCCGTTGACCGAACCGACGAATTCGGCCGCGCTGGGGTCGGCTTCGATGTCGATCTCGACGTAGCCGATGCCTGCGGACTTCAGTGCGGTCTTCAGGCGGGCGCAGTAGCCGCACCACGACGTCGAGTACATGGTGAGCTGAGCATTCTTGGCAGTCATAGCGTCTCCCAAGATATCCGACGTCATTGGCCGCATGCCAAACCAGAGATTGTCGCCGAGCCCTGTCAAGATGGACGCCATGCCGCGCCAGGCCTCGGAAGCCCCCTCGTCGACGTCGTCGCAGGCGGCGCTGTTGGCGGACCTGGACGACGAGCAGCGCGAAGCAGTGTGCGCCCCGCGCGGGCCGGTGTGCGTGCTGGCGGGTGCTGGCACGGGTAAGACCCGAACCATCACGCGGCGCATCGCTCACCTGGTCGGAGCGGGGCACGTCGCGCCGAATCAGGTGCTGGCCGTGACCTTCACTCAGCGCGCGGCGGGGGAGATGCGAAGCCGGCTGCGCGCCCTGGAGCGGGAGTCCGGTGAGGGTTCTGGTACGGGTGCCGTTCAGGCGATGACGTTTCACGCCGCCGCCCGTCGTCAACTGCAGTACTTCTGGCCACGGCTCGTTGGCGACACGGGCTGGGAGTTGCTCGACAGCAAGTTCGGGGTCGTCGCGACGGCGGCGAGTCGCGCCGCGATCAAGGTCAGCACCGATGACGTTCGGGACCTCGCCGGTGAGATCGAGTGGGCGAAGTCGTCGTTGATCAGCCCAGAGGGCTATGCCGCAGCGGTGGCGAAGTCCGGTCGCGACATTCCGCTGGACGCCGCGACGGTGGCGACGGTCTACGCGGGCTACGAGGCGGCCAAGGCCCGTCGTGACGGGACCACACTTCTCGACTTCGACGACCTGCTCCTGCACACCGCCGCCGCGATCGAGAACGACGCCTCCGTCGCGAGCGAGTTCCGGGACAGATACCGCTGTTTCGTCGTCGACGAATACCAAGACGTGACGCCGTTGCAACAGCGCGTTCTTGACGCGTGGCTCGGCGAGCGCGACGACCTGACGGTCGTCGGCGATGCGAACCAGACCATCTACTCCTTCACCGGGGCGACCCCCGGCTACCTGCTGGACTTCTCGCGCCGGTTCCCCGACGCCGCGGTCGTGCGCCTCGAACGCGACTATCGGTCGACGCCCCAGGTCGTCTCGCTGGCCAACCGCGTCATCAGTGCGGCGAGGGGTCGGATGGCTGGCAGCAGGCTGCACCTCGTCGGTCAGCGCGCGCCAGGACCCACCCCGACGTTCAACGAGCATCCCGACGAGGTCGCCGAGGCAGCCGCCGTCGCCACGTCGATCAAACGTCTGATCGAATCGGGCACTGCGCCTTCGGAAATCGCGGTGCTGTACCGGATCAACGCGCAGTCGGAGGCATACGAGGAGGCGCTCACCGCCAACGGCATCGCCTTCGTGGTCCGCGGTGGCGAGGGCTTCTTCAATCGCCAGGAGATCCGGCAGGCGCTACTGGCGCTGCAACGCGCCGCCGAGCGCGAGCAGGACGCGGGCGCCGAACTGCCTGCGCTGGTTTCGGAGTTGTTGCAGCCGTTGGGCCTTACCGCCGAAGCTCCTGCGGGCGCACAGGCCCGTGAGCGCTGGGAGTCACTGACTGCGCTGGCCGACCTCGTCGCCGAGGAGGTCGCGCTTCGACCCTTCCTGGACCTGCGCGCCTTGGTGAACGAACTGCGCCAGCGCGCCGACTCGCGGCACCCGCCGGTGGTGCAGGGCGTGACGCTCGCTTCGCTGCACGCCGCCAAGGGACTCGAGTGGGACGCGGTGTTCCTCGTCGGCCTCGCCGACGGCACGCTGCCCATCTCGCACGCCATCGCGCACGGGCCCGAGAGCGAGGCCGTCGAAGAGGAGCGTCGGCTCCTGTATGTCGGAATCACCAGGGCGCGAATGCATCTGGCGCTCAGCTGGGCGCTCGCACGCGCACCGGGCGGGCGCCAGGGGCGTCGCCCCTCGCGTTTCCTCAGCGGCATCGCCCCGCAGTCCAGCAACGACCTGGCGCCCGACCGGCCACGCAGGCAACGCGGTGCCACTCCGCGCTGTCGCGTCTGCAACGTCGTATTGACGGCACCGGCGGCAATCATGCTGCGGCGCTGTGAAACCTGTCCGTCGAACATCGACGAGGAGTTGCTCGGCCAGCTCAAGGAATGGCGACTGCGGGTCAGCAAGGAGATGAGCGTTCCCGCATTCGTCGTCTTCACCGACAACACCTTGATCGCGATCGCCGAGACGCTACCTACCGACGACGCTGCGCTCGTTGCGATTCCAGGCATCGGTGCCCGCAAGCTCGAACAGTTCGGCTCGGATGTCGTCGCACTGGTCCGAAAGCGACAATGAGCGCAAAGATCGCGCCAAATTCGCAGGTCAGAAAATCGCTTGTCAGTTTTGCGGGTTAGCATCTAACCTGAAACACGCCCACGGGCGCGAACCGACTCAAGACCATCCCCGAAAGGAGGGGTACCAGGTGACCAATGAACTGCTCAACAAGGTAGGCGTTGCGTCGTTGTCGTGGACCCTTCAATTCGATGGATCCACGCCAGCCGCAGCGCCGAGTGCGTATGCCGCGCGACCCATTATGGCGCGCAAGCATCGCGCCGCCGCGACTGCCGCGTCCGTGAATCGGGGCACCATCTAGGAAGCTCTCGACACAAGCCTATTGGCCACGGACCCGAAGTCACCGGATCCGTGGCCATAGTTTTGGGAAGGCCTCCCAACACCTGGTCACCGATCCGAAAGAGATCGAATCAACAACGACCAGGAAGCAGGGAGACGACATGTCGATCGAGACGTGCGGGAAGGCATGGGGGAACTCGCAGCTGCCCGCAGTGCCGTGCCACGTCAATGATGCGGACCTGTGGTTCGCCGAGGCCCCTGCCGAGTTGGAGCAGGCCAAGGCCTTGTGCTTGGACTGCCCGATCCGGCGTGAGTGCCTGGCCATGGCGCTGGAACGTGAAGAGCCGTGGGGTGTTTGGGGTGGTGAGATCTTCGAGCGGGGCGAGATCGTGGCGCGCAAGCGGCCGCGTGGCCGTCCTCGGAAGAACCCCATGCAGAACCCGGCAGCGGCGTGACCGAAGCGGCCGCCTAGCGTGAATCGCTAGGCGGCCATTCGGCCGCCCGGGTTCCTGTCACGCGGCGAATCCTGGAATCAGTTCTGCGGCAAGGGCTCTCGTCGGGATGTGGGCGTCGAGCTGACACGAGATCGCGACGTTGGAGGCGATCACCCGCATGGGGATGGCCAGCTTGGCAGGGATGTCCATCTGCCGCGCCGCCCTGATCTGTCCCGCGGCGCGCTCCGGTCTCATGTTCATGGCCGTCATCTTCTGCAGCCACTTGCGCGTGTAGTGGAACACCTCGACCTGGATGGGTTCGACGTACTGGCGCAGCATGTCGTCGATCTCGCGAGGCGGGATCTGCTCGCCTTTTTGGAGGAACCCGACCTTCTCCATCGTCGGAAGCAGCTTGTCGTAGTCCTTTTCGAGCGCGTAGCGCACCATCAACCCGAGTTCGATCGGAATGCCACCCGGTAGTGGAGCGACGGCGCCGAAGTCGATGACGCCCATCTTGTCGTCGGGCAACAGCATGAAGTTCCCGGGATGTGCGTCACCGTGCATCATCTCGAGCCGACGCGGGGCGTCGTAGGTGAGCTCGAACAGGCGCGTCCCCATCAGGTCGCGTTGCTCGACGGTGCCCTCGCGAATGATCTTCGAAAGTGGGATTCCCTCCATCCACTCCGCGATGACCACCTTCGGTGCGCTCGCGACGATCGCAGGCACGACGAAGTGGGGATCGTCCTTGTAGGCCTTGGCGAAGGCGCGCTGGTTCTCCGCCTCTAGGCGGTAGTCGAGTTCCATCTCGGTGCGTTCGATGAGTTCGTCGACCACGCCCTGAATGTCGGCGCCAGGGGCGAGCTGCTTGAAGACCGACACCATGCGCTTCATGGTCTTCAGGTCGGCCCGCAACGCCTCGTCGGCGCCAGGGTACTGAATCTTGACGGCGACCTCGCGACCGTCGGACCACACGCCCTTGTGAACCTGGCCGATGCTGGCCGACGCGACCGGTTCGTCGTCGAACGAGCTGAATCGGTCGCGCCACTTGGTGCCGAGTTGGGAGTCGAGGACCCGGTGCACCCTGTCGGCGGGCAGCGGCGGAGCGTCCTTCTGCAGCTTCGTCAGCGCTTCGCGGTATGGCTCGCCGAACTGTTCGGGCACGGCGGCCTCCATGACGGAGAGCGCCTGCCCAACCTTCATGGCGCCGCCCTTGAGCTCGCCGAGCACCTTGAACAGTTGGTTGGCGGCCTTCTCCACCATCTCGGCGTTGACTTCGTCCTTGGATGAGCCGGTCAGTCGCTTGCCGAAGCCGAGGGCCGCACGTCCTGCGATGCCGACGGGAAGGCTCGCCAACTTGGCGTTGCGAGCTGCGCCCCCGCGCTTGATGTCTGCCACGTGTCCCATCATCCACGATGCCGCTGACCACTGGCCCTCAGCATTCGCATCGTGGATGTTTCGTCCATCGCCTGCTGATGGTCGAGCCCGTCTTGACGTCGAACTCCAGCGTGGTGTTCAAGGTGGGTAGAGGCTCCGCGGAGTGCTCCGGGCCGTTGGGTTCGCGGACCGCCCTGATCACGCGGTCGACCTGAGTGAGCGCGAGCGCCGCGGTCGCCAAGAGCGTGGCGCGGTCGGCGCTTCCAACGGATTCGCGCAGTTGGGCCGCCAGAGCGGGCCATGCCGAATCCTTGTCGCTGCGATGCAGATCGGCACAACTCAGACAACTCGTCGTGCCTGGAATGACGAGCGGGCCGACGAGCCCGGTGCCGTCGCGAATTCGTACGGGCATGTGCGACACCCCTGCGTCGTGCAGGCCGCGTACCACCCGCGGATCGGCGATCAGATAGTCCGCGAGGACGACGAGGTCCGTGTCTCGCGTCGTGACGCTGGTGTGGCGTAGGTTGCTGTGCCGGACCCGCGCGCCCGAGCACCTGAGACTCCTTGCCAGCAGATCGGACAGCGGCCCTCTGCCGTGAATGCGGATCGACGCGGATCGAGCATGATGGTCCGCTTGCTCGGACGCGGTCGCGACGACGCCCGCCCGCACGAGGGACGCGGCGAGTACGGCGACGGCCGATGGGTCACGGGCACCACGGTTGACGGCGAGGGCCTGCAGTTCGGCGACCGCGATACCGGACTGCATGGCGCGCAGAAGGTCGGCGAGCGCCGCGGGGGACAGTCCGTCGGGTGGCTGGACGAGGACGGCACGTCGCGGATCCCAACCAACCTGTACGGCGCCGTCCGGACGCATCAAGACCGGCATGTCCGGGTCGAGGGTGTGGCGCAACACCACACGACTGTGGCACGGTCGCCGGTCGACGAGCTCGAGTTATCCACAGGTCTGCGGAGTTATCCACAGCTGGCGGGGAAGCCCTACTCGTCCGGCTCCTGGTTGGCTTCCTTCTCGAGGTCGGCGATCGCCTGATCGATGCCGCTGGTGTCGCCGCCGACGGCGCGGTCGATGAACGCAGCTGGGTCGTCGAGGTCGGACGCGTCGGGAAGGAGGTCGGGGTGCTGCCACACGGCGTCGCGGGCGTCGTCGCCGACCGCCTCTGTCAGCCGCTCCCACAGCGCTGCTGCCTCCCGCAGCTTGCGGGGTCGCAATTCCAGGCCGACGAGTGTCGCGAAGGTCTGCTCGGCAGGTCCGCCGGTGGCCCGTCGTCGGCGCAGCGTTTCGCTCAGCGCCTGCGCACCGGGCAGCCGGTCGCCGAGCGCTGCCGTGACGACGGTCTGTACCCAGCCTTCGATGAGCGCGAGCAGGGTCTCTAGGCGCTCTAGCGCAGCAGCCTGCTCCGGCGTGGTCTTCGGCTCGAACATGCCTTGGCTCAGCAGCTCTTCCATCTTCGACGGATCGGCCAGGGCCGACGGGTCGAACCCTCTCGCGAGCTCCTCGATGCCACTGGCGTCGACCTTCATGCCCTTGGCGAAGGCCTCCACCGCGTTCAACAGTTGGGTCGCAAGCCACGGGACGTGGCTGAACAAGCGGTGGTGGGCGGCTTCACGCGCAGCCAGGAACGTCATGATCTCGCTGCGCGGCTGTTCGAGACCCTCGGCCAACGTCTCGATGGCATCTGGCATCAACGCCGCGACCCCCTTGGGGCCAAGCGGCAGGCCAATGTCAGTGGAGGTCAACACTTCTCGCGACATCGTGCCGAGCGCCTGGCCGAGCTGCGACCCGAAGGCCATCCCGCCCATCTGCGACATCATCGCCAGCAGCGGGCCCGCCATGCTCTTGGCTTCCTCGGGAAGGGTCGATGCCCAGACCGCAGAGATCTGTTCGGCCACCGGGTCGCAGAGCCTCTTCCAGGTGCCCAACGTGTGGTCGAGCCAGTCGCTTGGGGTCCAGGCCTCCGACTTCGTGGTGCCTGCCGGCAGGGCTGTGACGCCGTCGAGCCAGGTCTCGGCCAACCGCACGGCGTCGGCGATCGCAGAGGCGGTCTTCTCGGGTACCGGCGCGACGAACCCGATCGAGTTGGAAGCCAGTTGCCGGGCCAGGTCGTAGTTGACCGGACCGGACTGTCCGCCAGCGCCCATGGCGCCGCCTGCGCCACTGAACATCTCGCCAAGCTTCGTGAAGATCTGTCCCAGGTCGGCCATGTCAAAACCGGCACCACCCGCACCGCCGAAGCCGAACGGATTCGGCGTCGAATCCGGATCTCGATCCTTGTCGGGCTTGTCTTCGTCCTTGGATCGATCTTTGTCGGGGTCCTCCCCGGAGGAGAAGCCGAAGGGCAGGTCAGGCATGGCTTCAACGGTACTCACCAAGGTGAGTCCGCGTCGCCCCGCGGGTCACGCCGAGAGTGAACTCACCCAAGAGCCCTAATGTGGGCGTCGTGACTAGGCGGATTTGGACCCTGATCGTGGCCTTGGTGCCGATCTTGGCCTTCCTCGGACTGCTGTCGTCGGTGACGGTGCCCTTCGTCGCGCTGGGGCCCGGCCCCACGTTCGACACCCTCGGCGAGGTCGACGGCAAGAAGGTCGTCGACATCAAGCCTGCCGAGGACGTCCATCCGACCTCCGGCCACCTCAACATGACCACGGTGTCCCAAAGCGATGGCCTGAGCATGGGGCAGGCCCTTGCGCTGTGGCTGTCGGGTCGAGAGCAACTGGTCCCTCGGGATCTCGTCTACCCGCCCGACAAGTCGAAGGACGACGTCGACACCGAGAACACGAAGGACTTCAAGAGCTCGGAGGACAACGCAGAGTATGCCGCCCTCGGTTACCTGAAGTACCCGAAGGCGGTCACCGTGCAGACCGTCAGCGACCCTGGCCCTTCGGTGGGCAAGCTGCAAGACGGTGACGCGATCGACCTGGTGAACAACAAGCCGGTCGCCAACCTCGACGAGTTCACCGCGATCCTGAAGTCCACCAAGCCCGGTGACCAGCTGATCATCGACTACCGACGCAAGGGCGGGGACATCGGTACGACGACGATCACCCTCGGCAAGAATCCCGATCGCGACTACGGCTTCCTCGGCGTGGGCGTCGTCGATGCGCCGTGGGCCGACATGACCATCGACTTCAACCTCGCCAACATCGGCGGGCCGTCAGCCGGCCTCATGTTCAGCCTTGCAGTCGTCGACAAGCTCACGACCGGCGATCTCAACGACGGGAAGTTCGTGGCGGGTACGGGCACGATCACGGGCGACGGCAAGGTCGGTCCCATCGGCGGCATCACCCACAAGATGCTGGCGGCCCAGGAGGCGGGCGCGACCATCTTCTTGGTCCCTGCGGAAAACTGTGCCGATGCCAAGTCAGCGCGCGACATCGATCTGCAGCTGATCAAGGTGGAGACCCTCAACCAGGCCGTGGATGCGCTGCACGACGTTTCAGCCGGTCGCGAACCTCCCAGCTGTTGAGAAGTCGCTAGTAAGTCGATGCGTAGAGTTCTTCTGAAGAGATGTGCAACGTCGAACGGCGACGTCACCAACGCGAACTGGAGTTGACGAGTGGGTATGCGGCCCGCGGCACGGATGCCGAAGCTGACACGACGTAGCCGGATCCTGATCGCCATTGCTCTTGTCGTCGTGGTCCTGCTCTTGATCGGGCCCCGACTCATCGACACCTACGTGGACTGGCTGTGGTTCGGCGAACTCGGGTACCGCTCGGTGTTCACGACCGTGCTGTTCACCCGACTCGTCGTCTTCCTGGTGGCGGCGGTCTTCGTCGGCGTCGTGCTGTATGCCGCGCTCGCACTGGCGTACCGGACGCGGCCGGTGTTCGTACCCACCGCGGGCCCCAACGATCCGGTCGCCCGGTACCGCACGGCAGTGATGTCACGGTTGCGCCTCTTCGGCATCGGGTTGCCTGCATTCGTCGGAATCATCGCCGGCTTCGTCGCCCAGACCTATTGGGTTCAGGTGCAGTTGTTCCTGCACGGCGGCGACTTTGGGGTCACCGACCCCCAATTCGGCTTGGATCTCGGTTTCTATGCCTTCGATCTGCCGTTCTACCGACTGGTGTTGACCTACCTGTTCGTCGCGACGTTCCTGGCCTTCGTCGCAAACCTGCTCGGGCACTATCTGTTTGGGGGCATCCGGCTCGCTGGACGCACGGGCGCGCTGAGCCGCTCTGCGCGTATTCAACTAGTCGTGTTGGTCGGCACGCTGGTCTTGCTCAAGGCGGTGGCCTATTGGTTCGACCGCTACGAACTGCTCAGCCATACCCGCGGCGGCAAGCCGTTCACCGGCGCGGGCTACACGGACATCAACGCCGTGTTGCCCGCCAAGCTCATCCTGTTGGCGATCGCGTTGATCTGTGCCGCGGCGGTGTTCTCCGCTGTCGTCTTGCGGGACTTGCGAATTCCCGCGATCGGGGTGGTGCTGCTGCTGCTGTCGTCGTTGATCGTCGGCGCCGCTTGGCCGATGGTCGTCGAACAGTTCAGCGTCAAGCCCAACGCCGCGCAGAAGGAACGCGACTACATCGACAGAAGTATTGCCGCCACGCGGCAGGCCTACGGGCTGGAGACCGACAAGCAGGTCACCTATCGGGACTACGGCGGCGAAGGCACCACTGCGGCGGAGGTGAAGGCCGATCCGGCGACGATCTCCAACATCCGACTGCTCGACCCAACGATCGTCGGCCCCGCCTTCACTCAGTTCCAGCAGGGCAAGAACTTCTACTACTTCCCCGACCAACTGTCGATCGACCGCTACGCCGGGCCCGATGGAAACCTGCGCGACTTCGTGGTGGCCGCACGCGAACTCAATCCCGATAGGCTCATCGAGAACCAGCGGGACTGGATCAACAGGCACAGTGTGTACACGCATGGCAACGGATTCATTGCCTCACCCGCCAACACCGTGAGCGGAATTGCCAACGACCCCAGCCAGAATGGTGGCTATCCCAAGTTCATGGCCAGCGTCGTCGGTCCCAACGGCCAGGTGGTTTCGCCGGGACCGGCGCCACTGGATCAGCCACGCATCTATTACGGGCCCGTGATCGCCAGTGCGGCCGATGACTACGCGATCGTCGGCGGCAACGGAGCGCCTCCTCGTGAATACGACTCCGAGACGAACAACGAGACGAAGAACTACACCTACACGGGCACCGGCGGCGTTCCGGTGGGCAACTGGTTTGCGCGCACCGTCTTCGCGGCGAAGTTCGCCGAACGGAACTTCTTGTTCTCCAACGTGATTGGGGCCGACAGCAAGATCCTGTTCAACCGCGACCCCGCGCAGCGGGTGCAAGCCGTCGCACCGTGGTTGACCCCCGACACGGCCGTCTACCCGGCCGTCGTCAACAAGAGGATGGTGTGGGTGCTCGATGGCTACACCACGCTGGACAACTATCCGTACTCCGAGCTGACGTCGCTATCGAGTGCCACTGCCGATTCCAACGAGGTTGCGCAGAACCGGCTGGCCCCTGACAAGAAGGTGTCCTACATCCGCAACTCGGTGAAGGCAACCGTCGATGCCTACGACGGCACCGTCACGCTCTACGCGCAGGACGAGTCCGACCCGGTGCTCAAAGCCTGGATGTCTGTGTTTCCGGGAACGATCAAGCCGAAGAGCGACATCACGCCGGACCTCGCTCAGCACCTGCGCTACCCGGAGGACCTGTTCAAGGTGCAGCGCGCTCTGTTGGCGAAGTATCACGTCAACGACCCCGTGACGTTCTTCTCGACGTCGGACTTCTGGGACGTGCCGCAGGACCCCAATCCGTCGGCGAGCAGTTTCCAACCGCCCTACTACATCGTCGCAAAGGCTTTGGCTGCCAACGACAACTCCGCGTCGTTCCAGATCACCAGCGCGATGAACCGCTTCCGACGCGACTTCCTCGCCGCCTACATCAGCGCGAGCTCGGACCCGGCCACGTACGGCAAGATCACCGTCCTGACCATTCCCGGCCAGGTCAACGGACCCAAGCTGGCCAACAACGCGATCAGTACCGACACCAACGTGTCGACCATTCTGGGTCAGATCGGTCGTGACAACCAGAACCGGATTCAGTTCGGCAACCTGCTGACTCTGCCCATCGGACAGGGTGGTCTTCTCTACGTCGAACCGGTGTATGCCTCTCCCGGTAGGGGCGACGCCGCGTCGACGTATCCGCGTCTGATTCGGGTCGCGATGCTCTACAACGACAAGATCGCCTTCGAGCCGACGGTGGCCGGGGCGCTGAAGAGCCTGTTCGGTGAAGGGGCTGGCGCGGCCGCGACCGCACTGGCGCCCGTGGTCGACCCGAACACGGGACTGCCGCCTGGTGGCGCACCGCCGCCAAGTGAGGTACCGCCGCCTGCGGGTCCGCCTCCTGGGCAGGAGGGTCGGGCGCCTGAAGTGCCCTCACCCGTCGCGGTGGTTCCGGCACCCGGTGGTGTCGTCCAGCTCTCTGCTGCCAAAGCTGCTGCGCTGCAGGATATTCAGTCAGCGATGACGGGTCTGCGCGATGCACAGCAGAAGGGTGACTTCGCCGCCTACGGCGAGGCGCTGCAGAAGCTGAACGATGCGATGACGAAGTACGACAACGCGAAGTAATCGCACGGGAAAGTGGCCTTGAGCACTCGATTTGGTCCCTGCCAACGCCTTCGGTAACCTTGTGTTTACCCGTCGCGGGGTGGAGCAGCTCGGTAGCTCGCTGGGCTCATAACCCAGAGGTCGCAGGTTCGAATCCTGTCCCCGCTACTAGTAGGAACGGCCCTCGGAGATCACTCCGGGGGCCGTTTTCATGGCAGTTGGGAACGGATTTGTGAACGGCACGTCCCGTGAACGCCGTCCGCGGCCGGATACAGATCGGGACCCAGCAGGAACGAGGCTGCTTGTTCCGCGGCTTCGCGATCGTCCTTCTTGAGGACGTGGGCATAGGTCTCCAGGAAGAAGCCCACGTTGGCGTGCCCGATGCGGTCACTGACCACCTTGGGGTTCACGCCCGCCTTGAGAGCCGCTGTGGCGTACGAATGGCGGAGATCGTGGAACGTGATGCGGGAGAGACCGTTGACCGCCGCCAGGCGGTCGAATCGCTGCCTGATCGTGTCCGGGTGCGGTGGGCGGCCGTCTTCGTAAGTGAACACGTAGCCGTCAGGGTGGTAGTCGCTGCCGAAGAACGAACGTTCTTGATCTTGGATCTCCTTCCAGTGGCGGAGTGCAGTGACGTCGCTCGGTCGATCGAGATCGTTTGGTCGGCGTTCTTGGTCTTGCCGCCAGACTCGTTGCGCACACGGCCTCCAACGACGACGCGGTTGTCGTGCACGGTGATCTCACCGGCGTCGAGGTCTACGGATGTCCACTTGAGCCCGCACACCTGGCCCCGCCGAACGCCAGTGGTCAACTCGAGGAGGAACAGAGCCGCGAAGCGATCACCTTGGATCGAGGCGAGAAACCTCTGAATGTCGTCGGTCGTCCACACCTGTCGGCGGGTGCGGGCGACCTTGGGCGGCTTGACATTGCTTGCCGGGTTGTCGGTGATGTACTTCCAGGCGACTGCGTCGACCAGCGCGCGGTGACGCATCGCATGGACATTGCGGACCGTCTTCGGTGCCAAACCCGGGGGGATCTTCTTGGGGACAACGCCGGACTGGTAGCGCCGCACCGCCGCGCGCGCCGCGTGAATAGTGGTGTCACAGGCCGTGGCAACGGCGCGGGGCGTCGGAGCTGCGTCCTTGGCGACCTCGTTTGTCCAGTACTCGTACATGTCCGTATCGCGGTCGCGTTTGACTCGGCCTTCGGTGAGAAGCCTTCCGCATAGCTTGAGCAATTCCGGCTCGCTGAGCGTCTGCAGGCGACCGCCGCCGATGCGCGGAATGACATAGGCACGCGCGTAGTCTCGCCAGCTCTGCCAGGTGCTGGAGTCCACCGTCGGCTCGACGGCTATCAACCACTCATTCAAGAACTCGGCGACAGTTCGGGTCGAGGGCTTCATGACTCGGCCGCGGTCAGCCTCACGCATTGCTTCGCGGCAGGCTTTCCAGGCTTCCTTCTCCGTGGGAAACCCACCTTTGGAGACCCACGGGAACTCGCCTGTCCCAGGATCACGCTGCGGAGCGCGAAACCGGTAAGTCCATGTCTTGCTGCGCGAGTAGACGGCGCCCTTCATGACGCCATCAGATCGCGCAGTCCGGAGGTCGCGACATAGACCCGGCCGCCAAGGCGGCGTGTCGGGATCTCACCCGTCGAAACCAACCGATAAGCCGCAGCGCGACTGATGCCCAGGAGCTCGGCCGCACGCGGCACCGCAAGGAGCAACGGGAGTTCGTTGAATACGTTGTCTTCCATTGGGTCTCATCACTCTCTGATGTTCAGAATTGTCGCGATGCGTCTCTGCGATATCCCCTGTGTGCCGTCGTTGTCGCCTCTACGCGGATCCTCGTCGCCGACCCGCTCCAGTCTCAAGAGTGGGCTGACACAACTGTAATTCTCGGGGATGACACTCGATGCAGAATCTCTGCGCTCAAGCGGTGTTCGTGATACCGCTGCGGCGAAATCTACCGCGAGCCAGCCCGTTCCCAATACCTCATACACCCACTGATCAACAGCTATCCACAGCCATCCACCTATCGACACTCATCGCACCTTCCTTGGCCTCAAAGTCCGCTCCTCCCAAACCCTTACGGATGTCCGCCACCCAGATTCACAAGCCAAGAAACTGCAGTGGCACATTTGCACAAGGTGCGATACTGGTGGTGGTTGCGTTTGGGAGCGCTGCTGAAAGTGACGGCGGGGCAGTCGTTCTGACTCTGAGGTTCTATACCTGGGTTGGTGGCTGCGGTGTTGACGATCTCGAAGCTGAAGCGGTGGTCGATCAGCTACTACCTCGACACCGCGCAGTCCGCGCAGCGCGCCACCACCAACTTCCAGCGTTCCAGCGGTGGGTTGGGGGAGTACTACTCCGAACGCGAGACCCGAACCCCGACATGGTTGTGCGCCGGCGACAGCCACGCCGCCGCGAGATTGGTGGGACTGTCCGACGCGCAGCGCGCCGGTGGTGAAGCCGACGCCGCCGCGGTGGGGCGCTGGCTCGACGACGGGGTTGCGCCCGGTGGTGCGCGGGGGCGCGCCCTGGGCGCGGCAGGGGTGCACGGCTACGACTTGACGTTCGCCGCGCCCAAGAGCGTGTCGGTCGTTCGGGCGCTGAAGGTCGACGACGTGATCGCCAAGGGCATCGCCGACGCGCACACCACCGCGCTCGCCGAGGCGATGCAGTATCTAGCTGCGCACGCCGGCTACACCCGGGTGCACAACCCGATCACCGAACGCAAAGACCTAGTCCGGCTACCCGGTCTCGTCGCAGTGGCTTATCAACACGAAACATCGCGATGCGGGGATCCGCACCTGCACACCCACGTCATCGTCCCCAACCGGCAGGCAAGATCGGATGGAGTATTGGTGTCGATTGATGGGACGTCGCTATATCACGAAGCAAAGGCCGCCGGAGTGATCTACCAGGCCACCCTGCGCCGCGAACTGCACCGCTCCCTCGGGTTTGAGTGGGCACCGGTGGACCCGCACACCGGGATGGCCGAACTGGGCGGGGTGGACCGCGCATCGATCACCGCATGGTCGCGGCGGTCGTCGCAGTTGCGGGAGTGGACGGCGCGCCACCTGCGCGTGCAGGACGCACCGCTCAGCGCGGCGCAGCTCGCGGCCGCGCAGAAGGCCACCCGCCCGACCAAACCCGAAGAGCTGGCCTGGGGCGAGCTGCTGGCCCGGTGGCGCGCGGATGCACGCGGGCTGCGCCTGGACCGCGCCGCCGCACGCGCCCCGTTCGACCGGGCGCGCCTAGCGGCCGCGGCCGAGCAGATCGCCAAGGCCGCGTTCACCCGCGCCGACCTGATCGAGATCATCGGCGCCCAACTCCCCGTCGATTCCGAGCGCTCGCCGCGCGAGGAGGTGGAGGCCGCCGACAAGGTCGGCATCCGGTTGACCGCACCCCGCGCCACACATGAACGCGAAGGCCACGAACGGTTCGCCCTGGACCGGATCCTGGCCGAGGAAATGACCGTCATGGATTTGGCCGACACCCGGGACGACCGCACCCTGCTCTGGGTCAAGGACGAAGACACCGCCGGACTATCGACCGATCAGAAGGCGGCGGTGGAGGCGATCGGCCACTCACCCTGGCTGGTGCAGCCGTTGTCCGCACCGGCGGGCGCGGGCAAGACCACGTCGCTGCGCGCCCTGCGCGACGCCGCACACCACCGCAACGACGGCCGCGTCGTAGTGCTCGCCCCAACCGGTAGGGCGGTCGACGTGGCCGTGCGCGAAGGCGCCGGCGACGAGGGATACACGATCGCCAAGCCCTGCACGACCTGCACAACGACACCCTGACGCTCAATCGGGGAACGGTGGTGGTGGTCGACGAGGCCGGAATGGTCGGCACCGACGACCTCCGTCAGCTCTTGACTGCTACTACCAAAGCCGGCGTCAAAACGGTACTGGTGGGCGACGCGCATCAGTTGGCGCCGGTGAAGGCCCGCGGTGGGATGTTCGCCCAACTGTGCGCGGATCTCCCGTGGACTCAACACCTCTCGGAAGTCTGGCGGATGCGCCATTCGGAGGAACGCGCTGCCTCGCTGGCGTTGCGCGACGGCGCACCCGAACCGGTCCGCAAAGCCGTCGACTGGTACATCAGCCACGATCGACTCCACACCGGGGATCCAATCGCGATGGCCGCCGACGCCCTGGCCGGCTACCGCCACGACGTCGCAGTCGGCAAAGACGCGCTGCTGCTTTGCGACACCGTCGAGATGGCCGACGCACTCAACCGCCGCATCCACGACGACGCCATCTCTGATGACGCGCCCACCGTGACCGCGGCACGGGGGCACCGCATCGCCAAAGGCGATCTGATTCTGAGTCGCCGCAACGACCCCACCATAGAGGTCTGGCAGGCCGCCGACGGGAACCTAGCCGCGGCCGATCCGGTGCGCAACGGTGACCGCTGGCGCGTCGCCGCCGTTGACCCAAAAACTGGGCGGATTGCCGCCGAGCGTTTGGCCGATCGGGCACGCGTGGTGTTCGACGCCGAGTACGTCGCCGAGCATGTCACCCACGGGTATGCCACTACCGTGCACGCCGCCCAAGGCGTCACCGCCGACGCCACGCACGCGGTCCTGGGGGAGAACACCACCCGCTCGATGCTATACGTCGGATGACTCGGGCCCGGGATGCCAACACCGCCTATCTCTACGAGCGCGACACCGAATCCGATTACGGCCCAGCCGAATCCGGTGATCCGCTCGTCCTGAACCGCGGCACCAGCCTGCAGACCGGCCGCTTGGTGCGGGCGATCATCGCCACCCACGACGACGTCCCCGTCACCGCCCACCACGTCGCCGCGACTACACCACGCCAGCAGCTTCCCGACATGGTGGCCCGTCTGCTCGACCGGTGCGACCGCACCATCCGGGAGCGTGACGCCGCGCACACGGCGTGGCGCAACGCCACCGAGGAGACGGCGGCCGCCATGGCGCACGCACGCTCACGGGAGACCGCCCGGGTGGTCGGGCGCAGCCGAAACCGGGTTCGTGACAGCGGAATCGAGCTATAGCGGCAGCGGGGCGCATGCAGCGCGAGCGGTGATCCAGCGGGTCCACTCAACACCACCGGCCGAGCGGTCGCCACCCACTCACCTGTTCGCAGCAGCTTCACACAGTCGTCGCCATCCAGAATGGCCGGCGCCACGGCGAACCCATGGTCGAGGGCATACTCCTCGGCCGTGCCCGGCTCCAACGTAATTACCCCAGAGGTCCGGTGCAACAGCAAGATTGCCATCCATCGACGCTAACGCCAGCCGAACACTTCCGATGCACAATCTTTCACCGACCGACGACCCTACAGTCCTATCTCGGGCGCCCTGACATGTCGGTCCCCGCTTGGATTCGGAGAACGTCGTAGTCGTCGACAGTCCGGCGTTGTTGATGAGCAAGTCGATCGGTAAGCCGCCTTGGCTGGCGTGATCCGTGACCGCGGCGGGCGCGGACTATCGCGCAATGGTGCAGCTGTACTTGGTGAGTTCAAGGCCTCGGACGCCGCTGCCGATCCGGTTCCGGGTTCGGGGCGAACGTAGAATGGCCGGGGAGAGCAAACTATGGATCCGCTGGACATCCTGGGCCGCAACGAGTGGTGGTGGTGCGGCTCGGGATCGAAGTACAAGCGCTGCCACGGAAACCATCGACCAGGCTCGTCGCCGGGTGCGCCGCTGCCCGATGATCCTCCGGGCAGCACGTACCTTAGTCCCACCGTGATGATGGCCGACGACGCCCGGAATATCCCCGACGGGGGTGCACCGTTCACCCTCAATACGAGTGCCGGTCCGGCCGCGAAGGCCGTCGAATACACGAACTGGGACGAGAGCCTCGCGTCCGTGCGCACCGGCGACGAGCCGAAGTCTCCCTCGGACCTGGGACGGCTCCGCATCGAAGTGATGCGTCGCCTCGCCTCCCTGCCCGACGACGAGTCCGACCCGTCGGACGACATCAAGCACGGTGTGTTCCTCCTCGCGGCGGAGTCGGTCCAGACAATTGGGGCACTCGCTCAGGCGAAACCGAAACCTGCGCTGCTTTGGAACGAGGAGTTGAATCCGGCGACGTTCCTCGGCCACACACTGCTACTCGCCGATCACGTCGTCACACCCGACGCCGTATTCGCGTCACTTGTGCGGAGCGGCACCTGCGGATCGCTGCGAAGAGCCGCCGCACGCGAATTGAAATTCGCCGAGTTGTCGCAGGCAGGGCTGGTCGTTTCTTTACCCGTCGGAGTAGCGATGGCGACCCGAGGTGTCGCGGCTATCGAGTCAACTAGATCCGACTTGGCGGACCCCGCTCTGGTGTCCTGGGTCCGGGATCAACTGATCCTCGAGGGTCCGACCGCGCGGGAGGCGCTGTTCGTTCGTGTCATCGACGACCTATCGCAGCACGCCGACATATTTTGGCTGTACAGCCACATCGATCCTGGCTCCCTCGACGAGGAGACACGAAGGTTCACCACCCGGATGCTGCTGCCGTATGACTCGGCGCGTGACTATGGCCCGTGGAAGCAGCAGGTGTCGGATTCGGCTATCAGCTCCTACGTACAGCGCACGAACGAACGGGTGGTTACCGCCGACGTCTTCGGCGCGGAATACGTGGCGGCGTCCATGTTTGAAGCACGCCTGCTGCGGCGGCGCCGCGGGGGCGACCACCATGGCGTACCCCAGGCCGCCATGTGGGCCGATGTTCCGCAGCTGCCGAACTTGACGGCCCCCGATCTTGTGAAGCTGCTTCAGAACGAGCAGGCCGTCGAGGACCTCCGGCGCAGCGTGCGAGCATCGCTCGTCACCGCGCGAACGCCGGGGGAGAGGGTCGACCGCCTGACGGATCTCGCGCACGATCTCGAGGCGTCGTCGCACCGGCTGGGCAGGGCCGCCGAAACAGACAGGATGTGGCAGGCTGCGGCACCCGGCGGCCTCGGGCTCGCGAGCCTGGTGATCGGCGCACTCAACGGCGGCCTGGCTCCTATCGCGGCAGGAACGGCGGGACTACTCGCCGGCTTGGCGCCCTATCTCGGAACGCGTATCACAGCGCGACGCGAAGCGGCCTATCTGTTCGTCATGGCGCGCCGAAGTCGACGATAGTGTCTCTAGTCGACCGGCCTTAGCGCCAGGCGATCGTGCGCAGCTGCTTCACCAGCACGGCGAAGAAGCAGCAGACAAGAGTTGTCTCTCAACGAGATTGAGGACATCGCAGCGCCGGCGGGCCTCACGCCATTCAAATCCGTCATGAAGACGAGATGCGACCTCCTGGTGATTGCGGAAGTCGGCACCCAGTCCGGCAAGGCAGCGAAGGCCTATGAGTTAAATAAACCCGTGTTCTGCGCCGACGAATTCCTGGCCTGGTATGCGGCACGCTCAGTGCTTGCGCGCTGACGGCAACGCGTGAGGGTTCCGCGTTCCGCTTTCCGCGTCAAGGCAACGACCTGCGGCACTCGAGTGTGATTCAGACGAGCGCCCGCGACTCGAGGTTCACCGGTAGCAGGCGAGGGGTGAGCTCGCCGGCGGCGAGGTGTTCCTTCGAGGTGCGGGTGGTCTCGACACTCGACCATGCTTCCGCCAGGCCGACGACCCACCGCGCCACCGCGATCATCTCTGCGACGAATGGGTTGGGGGTGATACCGCGCGGGGCAGCGGGGAGCGCCGTCCAGTCGAGAGGTTCGGGCAATTTGGGCCATCTGACGGCTGCCCGTGTATTGCCTGCGGCCGTTTTGGAGGCTCGGTGCTTGTCGTCGAGTCCGGCGATGACCTCGCTAATTATATTCAACGTGGCACTGAGGTCGACCACGCCGATCGCGGTGCTCGTGAATTCCATCGCTGTCCTGTCCAGTCGGCCACCGAAAGGCAACACGATCCGAGCGGCTGTGACGTTGCGCAGGACGCGGGCGTCGTCGGTGACCCACGCTCCACACAGGCGCATGAACGGGGTCGAAGGGGCAACGTCGACGTGCCACACCGCTGAGGCGTTTTCACCACTGCGGACGATGGCAATGAGGTCTGCGGTGTCTGGCATGTGAATCCCCCTGAAGTGTCGCGGCGATCATACGGTCGTCGAGCTATTTGTCGATGTCCAAATTGGTAGCAGGACCGCCCCGTGGCATAGACCAAAACGTTTGGCAGCGTTGGCGGGAGATCTCGTCCCGGGACTCATCGGCGCCCCCGTTACTCAGCATGTGTGGCGTCGGACTCGCCAAACAGGACGTCAGCGTCCTTCCAGGACTCGTCACCTTTACCTTTAGACAGCCCCGCTTGGTCGCCAAACACTGCGCGGGTTGATCCTTTGGCCCTCGCTGCCGCAGCCTGCTTAGCCAGCTTCAGCCGGCCTTGGTCTGCCTCGGGATTCGCGTAGAACTTGCCGTCACGAAGTAGAGCCTTTACGGCCTCATCGCTCACACCTAGGTGCTCACCAATCTGTCTGCGGCTAGCACCATTTCGCTGGAGCTCGACGGCTTGATGGCAGCGTTGAAGGCGCTCCGAACGTACGAAGGTATTGGTTGCATTCCGCCCGTCGTTTGGGCCAGGCGGAGGCTTTGCGCTACCTCGGCAGTCGTCGCAAACAGGCTCACTTCTGCGCCTGGCTGCGATCCACGAGTAGCCGCAGGATACGCAGACCAGCCCGACGCCCTTAACGGGAAGCCGGCTGACGGTCACCGGCGACTGGGTGTTGAGGGCAGTCAGGTAATCCGCTACTGATGCGACAGGGATGCCAAATTTCTGGGCGCTCTTGGACTTGCCGGACATGGAGGCGAGGTCTGCAGCCACTAGCAGCTGGCAGTTCATTTTGGTTACAGATGTCACGGCTTCGAGGCTGTGTTGACGGGCAAGGGCTTCGAGCTCGTCGCGTTCCGCGGGCTCGCCATTCGGCCATTGCGCGGCTCCGGTGAAGCAGACGCGCATACCGGGTTGAAGTTCGAGTGTGTCCGTTGTGACGCGGTACGGGTTGGTGAGCGTGCTGACAATCGTGTCGTCGAGCTCCAGAAGAGCCGCCGTACGACAGAGTTGCTCGAACTCCTCATCCGACACGACCCCATCGTCGAGTGCCGCGTCGATGAGCCCGTGAAGGAACTCTTTGTGGGCACGTGCACGGCTGTGTTCGCTAAGACCGAGATCCTCGGCGATCAACGCAAGCTCGCGGCGCTCGTCCGCGTCGAACTTAAGGTCCGCCACGGCGTAGTCCAACAAGGTGACGTAGGGCGCCACATCGGCTGCACTATGTAGACCGCTTGCCAGCTGGAGAACGTACGGGCGCTCGATGTCCGCTGCGGTGAACCCTTCACGGGTCAGCACCCGGGGGAGGTCACGAGAATAGGGAAAGGCGGCTGCGGGGCGGCAACCGTCGAAGTCCTCAGCGACCACAAGTAGGAGGTGGGCAGTCGCGCGTGCGTCGTTCAGGGCGCAGTGCGCGTCGTGCAAGGAGATTCCGTGGTCCGCGCAGGCAGTGCCAAGCTTGCATCCGCCGACGGCGCGGAGGGTGTCCAGGCCGTCCCCCCAGTCGATGCCGATGCCTGCACGGTCAAACTCGTAGCCCAGTAGTCGGCGGTCGAACGGAAGATTGTGGGCGGCAACCACCGCGCCGTCAAGTAGTGCCGCCAGATGCGGTGCGATGTCCTCGAACAACGGTGCCTCCCGCAGAGCCGACGGGGTCAGCCCGTGCAGCCACGTCGGACCGGGGTCACGCAGCGGGTTGGTCAGGCACTCGAATTCGTCCACGATTACGCCATCGCGATCAATGGTGACTACGGCAATCTCCACTACGCGGTCGGCGCTGAACAGACCAGTGGTCTCGACATCGATGACGGCGATCCGATCGGCGTCGCCCAGCAGCGAGGCGATCCGACCATCGCCGCGCCGGAGGTGTTGTGTCGCCCCATCGCTCCTCGTCAAAACGGTGTCGCTCAGCCGCTCTTCCGGGATGTGAGTCCAAGCTGTCCATCGGGTGCCGTCCCACCATCTAAGTGGGGCCTCGTCCCAAGGATCGGTGTACCAACCGGCAAATATCGACACAATTCCCCCCGAACAGCGTTTAACGAGACGCAGGCGAGGTTAGCGAAGATGACCGACATATCCCTAGTGTTGGATCGATCCACGCCGTGGTTAGCAGCGAGCGTCGCGCTTGATGGGGTCGGACGACGCACCGTGCGAACTCGCCGCGCTACGGCTACTCGCGAGCACTAGCCTTCGGCATACCTGACGGTCATTCGCCGGTTATGTCTAAAAAACGGCAGGGATTACCCAGGATTGTTGATAAGCGTAACGCCTCCAAAGTGTTTGTGCAGCAGATCTTTACGCGTGTTCTCCGGACTGTGTAGGATCCGCGGATTCGCCTGAAGCCCTTGGACGATGCTGCAGCGGTCTTGGGTATCGACTGCGCGGAGTTCGATGGTGGCTGCCAGGAAGCAACGACGCGGTGATCAGCCAGGCGATGGCCGATTCGCACGAACGCGATCGCAACGGCGAGACGGTCAGAGCCGGAGCCACTGGATGGCCAGTTCAGTGCGAGCGTCTGGATCTTCATCCGCAGGGTTGGCACACCCGTCGATGCCGCGCGGCTGGGCGGGCTCGATACTCAAGCCCGGCGAGATCGGGGCTGACGGGTATATGGCGGTCAGGACGTCTGCAAACCGATGATCATGCGAGACGCGCTCGCGTTTGCGACGATGTTGCACATGCGCGCCCTGCGCCATCGGGCGGAGGCGAGTGGCGCACCGTGGAAGATCGACACCTAGCAGAGGCGTGTCCCGGTCTTTGCGTCGGTGGTCCTCCGTATCGTCACGTGGTACGGCGGCGTATTGGGAGGTACTCAATGTCACGATCGATCTTTGCGAGTTTCGACTACGACGACTCGCACCGAGTCCAGCGGGTGCTACAGATGGGTGCGATTACTGGGGACTCGCTCGTCACCTTCCAAGAGTGGGAGTCGGTCAAGCGACAAACCAACGCCGCGATCGAACAATGGATTCACGAGCAGATGTTGCGGAAGGGTGCGGTCGTCGTATTCGTCGGAGCGAAAACAGCATCGAGCGACTGGGTGGACTACGAGATACGGAAGGCGTGGCGAGATAAGCGCCCGCTCGTCGGCATCCGCATCCACGGCCTTAAAGACCTCAATGGGCATACCAGTCGGCCTGGCCCGGATCCCTTTGCCAGTGTGCGCTTGGATAGCGGGTGGACCCTCGACCATTATGTACGGCTCCACAACCCGAACGGTTTCGACAGTCAAGCCGTCTACCGTTCGATCGCGACCAATCTCGACAATTGGATCGCGGGTGCGGTCAAGCAGGGATGATATTCGAGTGACCTTCAACCCAGGCTGCGACTTTTGCGAGATTGTCGCGCAGGAGGAACCCGCGCATATCGTGCTGAGGAGTGAGCGCATCGTGGCATTCTTCCCCCTTGATCCCGCAACATTGGGCCACACGCTGATTGTTCCGACTGCTCACATCCCGGACATCTGGGCGCTCGACGAGGCGACTTTGACCGCCCTCGCGCATGCGACATTGCGCGTGGCTGGGGCGGCCAGGGCAGCATTGTCGCCGGACGGCTTCAACATCATCCAGTCGAACGGGGCGGCGGCCACGCAAACGGTCCAACACCTACATGTCCACGTCGTGCCGCGTTGGACGGACGACGCCATGGGGCCAATCTGGCCGCCAAAATCAACGTCTGGCGAACGCGGCGAAAGCGAGATGGTTCGCGAAGGCGAAGCGCTGCAAGCGATTCGAGATGCGCTCAAGGATTCGGCGTGAGCGGATACAACTTGGCCGACACTCAAGACCGAGAGGACCGGCGTAAGCACCTCGAACTTGTGTCGAAGGTTGTGGACCGCATGGCTAGCGGATCTGCCGCGGCGAAGGGGTGGTCAATAACCGTCGCTGGCGCGGCATTTGGCGTCGCTGTCGTGCAGTCGAGCTGGTTCATCTTCCTACTTGGCGTCGCGGCGCTGGCTGTTTTTGGATACTTGGACGGATCGTATCTGCACACCGAAAAGAAGTACCGCGACCTGTACGCCGCGATTCTGCGGAATGAGATCGAGCCGCTATCAATGGACACCAAAGGGCTCGACGGTCGCCGTCTAAAGCGAGACTCCCATCGCTCTTGGTCAGTACTCGGCTTCTACGGACCCCTTGCCGTAGCCGGAGTGATCTTGACGGTAGTCGCCATCAGCAGAGCAGACGCTGAGCACGACCAGCCGCCAAGCCATTTCCCAAACGCACCCGCACCGGCCTCGCCCGCGCCGGAGCCGAAAACAACGACGATGCCTTCTTCGACTCCCGCACCCTCGACGTCCTCTGCGAGTAGCTCACCGAGGCCCGCCCCAGCTGCTCCGCCTGGGAATTCGCTGGTGCCCTAACTTTCAGCGTGTCCCATTGCGTGCCATTTGCAGGTTCGAGAGCGGGATTGACACTAACGTGCAGACCCAGCTCGGTGATTCTGCCATCAGCGGATTGGGAGCGGCCTCACTGTGTCCTCGCCCTTGCGTTTCACGTCACGAGCAACCGGTCCGTGCGGATCAATTGACCCCGCGCAGCCGCCGGACGATCCCCGTTTTCCCGGCGGACACGCGTTTTTCCGATGCACCGGGCGATGCATAGCCCGACAGTGTGGTAGTAGTCGTCAGGTTCGGTACGCGAGTCCGAGCTTCGCAGATGGCGTACGCGACCGGTACCCGGGTGGGGGGAGATAGTTGGCCAGACTAGTTGACTGGGAGAAGCTCCGGCGCCGGGCGTTTACTTGGTTGCTGTTTGGAGTGGTTTTTTCACTTGCCCCCCTAGTCTGGGTGTACTACCTCCTGCTCGACAGTGGGCAGCCTCACGGAATCTACGAAGTATTGGCGAGCGGTGAGTTGGTAGTAGTTTCAGCAGTACTGGGCGCGGGCGCTATCGGCGAGTTATTCGCCGCCGAAAGAACGAAGGAATTCTTCTACGTCCCGCTTGTTAATTTGTTTGTGGTATTAGCGATATTGTTCTTTGGCGGAATGCTTTATGCCCACACCTCCGATAAGCACGACTGGCCGCAATCAGCCGCGGAGCAGTCGGGCACCACGCCTCCGCGAGACGACCCCAAGCGGACCGCAATCATGTCGTTGCTCGCCTTCGGCGGGACTCTATTCGTCGGTGCGAGTAGCATCTGGGTTAACTCCCTGGAGAAAGGGGTGGGCCGGGGCTCACTCGCGGATGGCGATGGCGGGGTCGGCCCCGAGGGTGCTGGGCCTAGCACTACGAGGGATGACGAATGAATCAGGACTGGGTTCCAGTTCTTGGCATCATGGTCGCCGCGACCGTGTCGGTAGTCACTGCGGTCATCGCTACTTTGCATGCCAAGCGACTGCAACTCGCGATTAAGGCTCCGCGAGCATTTGCTGAGACATCAACACTTGTGGGTCGTCACGCGGCTCCTGGCCCGCAGGCAGCAGGCATCCGAAAGTATGCGAGCAAAAGTGGCGCCTTAGCGCGGACGCTTGACCCCGAGGTTGCTGCACGGATCGACGAACTCATCGGGGAAGATTCCACGACTACCCCAGAGAATGAGGGCGCAACTTCTACTGAAGTCCCGGTGCAGCGGAAGGTAGCCTTCCAACGACCGCCGACTTCCACTCCACAATGGTCTGAGGTTGCGCCGGCGGCGGCACGTCCGCCGCAGCCATCAGCGCCGTTACCGCCGCAGAGGTCGGCTGAATCCTGGACGTCTGAGCCCTCTCCGCAGCGATCTACGCCGTCACCGCAGCGATCTGCGCCGTCACCGCAGCGATCTGCGCCGTCACCGCAGCGATCTGCGCCGTCACCGCAGCAGCGGTCGGCTGAGCCCTGGACGGCTGAGCCCTCTCCGCAGCGATCAGACGAAGCATCGGCAGTGGACGCGCCCGAAGATGTGATCGGCGCTCCGATGGAGGAAAGCGCCGGAGGTCGTTGGTGGGATGACGAAAAATACTGAGCTGCTGCTTAGACCACATCAACGATCTCTATACACTCCGCTGCGATCCTCGAAATAGTTCTTCGGAAGTGGCATTGCGAGATGTGCGTTGTCGGTTGACAGACCGACCTCTGAAATGTAATTCGCGCATTCGTTGAAACCGCTGGCTGACGATGTTCTGGCCCGGCTGGCGCGACGAATAGTTGCCCGACCGCCGCGTGGCAGCCGATTCGCTCATGACCCAACGACAGCCGAGGGTCGCGCAAGCGGATCAGATGCGGGAGGGCGGGTTGGGTGATCAATGGCAGGCGGACCCGGGGGCGGAGACTGGCCCGGCACCCACACGCACGCGCGTCGTACTGACGATTCAGCGAGTGACGGGCGCGCTTAGGGCGTCGACGCGCATTCGGCGGATATGTCCGAGAAACGGCAGGAATCGCCCAAAAGCGTTGGTAACGGTCATAAGATTAAAAGCATTGTGCCGCAATGCCAATGGGAGTTGATCAGAGTTTCTTAGGAGCCACGGATCGAAAATCCGTGGGTTTCCGGGTACGCGCGTGGTCAACCCTCTTGCGCGCAGCAGCAGGGCGACCCGGGTGCTGGCGGCAATTCGCAGGGAGTTCGGCGCGAGTCCGCCCGCGGCGGAACCTCGGCTTACGTTCCGAAGGGACCTCGACCGGCCACTGCGTCGTCGACGCCCGATGGCGGCGAGGACCGGTGGGGCGACGAGTTCGGTGACATGCAGAGACACCGGCCGAACCCGCCATTCACGGACAACAAGTCCGTCAAATACGCCTGCGCACACCGCGATGTCGCCCGACCCATCCGGAATTGTCGGCTCCCAGGCGGACTTGGTACGTCGATCCACCGGAACCAGTGGTGGATAACGTGGAGTCCGTGACGGTCACCGGCGAGCTGCTCCGGCAGATGGAACGGGAGTTCGCCCTGGGGCTGCAGCGGGAGATTCCACGCATCGGGTCGAGTGCCGAGATGGCGAAGCCGCGGATGGAGAGGGCGAACGCGCTGAATGTTCGCGGGGTGTCGACGGCCGATGCCCTTGTTGCGGCGCGACTGTACGGGGAGAGCGCTGCGATCGGAGTCTTCCTCGGCCCACAAGATCTGAGCACGGACGCGCGATCGCGATTCGCTCAGCTCATTGGAGGCACCGCCGTTCCTAATCGCGACGAAGCGAGGCAACGGGCCGCCGCGTTGTTCCACGAACTCGGCGACGAACTGGTGGCGCGAAACGACCGCGACCGCGCGGCGATGGTCTGGATGAACAGTGGGTTGATGATCCTCGAGATGCGGAACCCCTCCAGCGACGAGCTTATCGCCGCGCGCGACCTGCTCGATAAGACGCTCCAGATGCGGAGACGGAACACGGTTGACTTTGCTTACAGCCAGTTGAACGTCGCCGTGGCCAATATGCGGACCTTGAACCGTCGACTGCGGCGAAGCGAGCACCCCGCCGCGTTCAAGGAGATACTCCGGGCATTAGACCGATCCGCTCGGGTGTTCAAGAAGCACGACGGGCCGAACTACATTTGGGCATATCACCGCAGCGTGGTCGACGTGTTGACGACCTGGTCGAGATTCGAGATCGAGCTCTCCGAAGACGCGCTTTACGCCGCAAGCGTTCCCGCCGACTTCTGTATAACGAGTAGCGTCGACCTGTCGGGCGCGAGGCTCGTTCGCGTGATCGCCAGCAATCCACGCGTGGTTGGGCTGTCAGAGACGCCCGACTGGGTACCGACGCGAGCCGAGATCCTCGCCGACGCACTGTCGCGCATCGACGGATTCGACCGGCGGGTCGGTGCGGCCGAGCTCTACCTTGAACGAACTAGTAAACCTCACCATGATCTGCGCACGAAGCTCTTTGAGCTCGGTGCGCTTCTTACCCCGCTGCGCGGCTTACCGGCACCCCCTTTCGACGCTTTCGACGCCGCGTGGCAGCAGGGTCTTTACGAGGACTACCTCATCCACGCGCTCGGCTTCCTCGCTTGGGAGAACTCACATGAGTACCAGCCGGACCGCTACCGCGAGATGATGCTGCGGCTGCTCGAATGCGTCCGCCTGATCCGTCGCTCGTGGTCGGCCTCGGACATCGAGAGACTGCTTAAGCGCCAGCCGGTCACTTTTCGGTTCGCCGCGTGCGAACTCGGGCGGCTCGGTCTCTGGCGGGACGGTTTCCGCCTCCTTGAGGCGACACGCGGACTTGTGTCGTCGCGGACGCTCTCGGACGACACTGTCGACGTCGACGAGCTAGATTTGAGAGCCACCGCGGTCTCATGGGTTCACGTTACGCACAGCCCGCGGGGTACCTACGTATTCGTTTGCCGCGACGGCGCCTACTTTGGTGGGGAGTTCGCGCAGACAAACGGAGGGGTGCTCGCGGCCGAGTTCACCAACCTCGTTCAGGGTGGCCTGCTTATTGATCAGACGCGGAATCGGTCGTTGGCCTCGGCATCGGCGAACCGCCTGCGCGCGATCCTGGAACCGGTGGCCGACTGGATCGCCCAGACCTGTGGAGACACTGTCGTGTTGCATCCGGGCGGGTATTACCAATCGTTCCCGCTGTCGTCTGTTGGGCAGCTACTGGAGAGCCGTCTCGACGGCGAGCGTCGCGCGTCCACCACGCCATCGCGAGCGATCGCACTCAGGACCTCGCCAACATCCGCGGGCGTACCGCGGACGGTCTCGGTCCGGCACGCAAGCTCGGTGGCCGGGTTCCCTGGCCTCCCGTGGTCTGTTCACGAACCCGCGGCGATCGCCGGTCTTCTAAGCCCTCACATGTTAGTGAACTCGATGGACGCGACGCGGCAGTCGTTGACGGAAGCACTCGAATCGACCGACCTCGTCCACTTCACCGGGCACTCGTCGGCAGCCGTCGACCCCGAGGATTCCGCTCTCATCACTTACGGGGGCCCGATGACCGCTCGCGACATCCTGGCAACATCTGTGTCGTCGGCTGCCGTCGTGTTGGGATCCTGTCAATCCGCTCTCGCGATGAACATGCACGCGCAGGACGAGATGTTGAGCCTTCAATCGGCGATGTACTACGCGGGTGCAGAGCTGGTCGTCGGAACGAGCTGGCCGATCCGGGACGCCGCGGGTTTCGTGTTCTCCGTGAAGTTCTACGAGGCGTTGGCGACGGCGCTCGCAACGCCGTCCCAAACGCTCGCGAGGTCGGCGATAGACGCGTGCGCGGCTGCGACGAAGTGGATGCGCGGGGCCTCCGTCGGCGATGTGAACTCGGTTCTCCAGCGGTACGGCGCGCCGCCGATGAACGGCTCATCGGATACCGAGTCCGCCTTCGACTTCTACGACTGGGGTGCGTTCGGAATTGTAGGCGCCCTAATAACCGCCGCCGCTTAGGTTCGGTCTCACGCGCTAACGCCCGCCGTACAGCAGGCGGGTCTCTCCTCGGCCTTGGCTATCAAGGAGGTGGCACTGAAATCGCGACCGTCGCGAGAAGCACCCCAGCCTCTGGGCTGTTCGATCAGGCCCGAATGCGCAACCGGCAGGAACTGCAATACTTGTGGCCCAGATTTTCATGCACGCGAACGGCTGATCGAGCCTGTGCCTAAGGTCCAAGCCCCATTTCTAGAGGGCCCGAATTTCAAGACCGGGTGCAACAGAGCGTCCGATTCGGCTCATTCTTCAGCCACGGACCAGCGCGATTTGTGAACGGATTTGTGAACAAAACGGTGTGAAACGTGCGAGACGGAACGTGTTCGGCGAAACGCCATTGACAGCTCATACGGTCTGAGCTGGACATATGCAACCGGGCGAGTGGCGCAAAATCCCCACCGGCTGTCTCATAACCCAGAGGTCGCAGGTTCGAATCCTGTCCCCGCTACTAACGTTCGAAAGTTAGAACCTACGACCTGACGTTCAGGTCGTAGGTTCTTTCTTTTGGCCTTCTCTTCGCTGGTGTCCGAGGTGTCGATGTTGGATTGGGCAGCGCCGTGACGCTCGGTCCTGGGCAGTCCCTACCGAGCGGACTGTCCTACCACGCGGATCCTCGATCGCATCGGTGACCGGTGGACAGTGCTCATCGTGGGGTTTCTCGCCGAGAGAGATGCCCGCTTTTCCGAGCTGCGTCGTTCGGATCGAACGCGTAACGCAGAAGATGCTGACCCAGACGCTGCGCGGTCTCGAACGCGACGGCCTGGTGCGCCGAACTGTGTACCCGGAAGCGCCCGTGCGCATCGAATACGCCCTTACCGACGCCGGACGAACCCTTCAAGGGCCGCTGCGCGCACTACAGGATTGGTCGATTGAACACCTTACCGACGTATCCGCATCACAACACGCCTTCGACGACGCGGGCCGCCCTGCGCGGGCTGCATCACCACGCCTGCCTTCATAGGGGCGGTTCTTGAAGTCGCCCGTCAAGAAGCCGATGACAGCCGTCGCTCCCCGTTGCCAATGGCCGCAGACGTCGGTTACGCGTAGACGTAAGCGTGCGCTGCACGCGGCGCAGTTCGCCACGATTGGTTAGACGTTCGCCGCAGACCGGCTCGACGCAATCATCTTCCCAACGCACGCATGACCGTTCCCACGCGAGCCGACATCGACGCAGGGCGGTGGGAAGCATCCGCGGGAACCCACAACCACACCGCAGCGCATTCCCGCCTGCAGGGTGCCTAACTCGATGTGGGACAGTTCGCCGCTTTTGAGCTTGGATACGCGGGCACGAGCGCCGCGACGTCGGCCCGGCGGCGTGGGGCCGCACGCCTTCGAATCTCGGCAGGGGGTCCTGCCTAGAGGGCATCAGGCATGACCTCCTCACGCGCCGCGGAGGCCTGCGGCCGATATTGACGGGCCCAAACACTGGCGTTACCTCGGTATTGACGAAGCGTAGGCACGCGGGCCAACTGAGTCGGTTCGGGGCTCCAGGGTGATCTCACCGGAAGACCTGTGCAGCAACAAAATTGCGATCATGTGACGTCAACGCCCAGCTGCCGGCGCCCTGCACGAATTTGTCGTGCGTTTAATGCGGGTACCGCCCCACCGTAACCGTCGGGGATTCCGATTCGATTCCTGAGTGGGACGGAAAAGGAGAGGCGTCGCCGTCCTCACGTCCTCACAGAGGGGAGGCACCCCGGGTGCAACGGTAGCTGCGATACGGCTACGAACCGTAGTTGAGAGTGATTGTGCCGTCGCGATTCACCCCGGTACTGGCCGGCGGAGTTTGTTGGACGACTTTGTTGCGGTTTTGATCGCCGGCTGGGATGTCGGCACCTTTCAGAAGTTGTCCGATGAAGCCGTAGTTCTGGCGCAGTAACTGCTCGAGATCAACGTAGAAGTATCCGGTGAGGTCGGGCATCGAGAACTGGTTGCCGTTGGACACCTTCAAGGTGATTGCGGCGTCCAAGGGGAGGTCGGTCCCGACTGGTGGATCAGTGGCGGCGACCTGCCCGGAAGGTAGGGTGCTGTCGACCGGTGCCGTGAGGATCGTCGTGAACCCCACGATGTTGAGGTTCGACTTTGCCAAATCGGCTGTCTGCGTGGTTACGTCGGGCAACGGACGTGTCCCCGGGCCCGAGCTGACGAAGATGGTGATCCGATCGGTGACCGTGGATGACGTGTCGGCCGGGGGACTGGTGTTGACGACCATGCCCTTGGGCACTGTTGGAGAGGCCGCGTTGGTCTGGACCGTCAAGTCGAAACCGGCTTCCTTGAGTCTTTTCGTAGCGTCCGACGGGCTGAGGTAGGACACGTAGGGGACCTTGCGCTGTTCCGGGCCGCTCGACACGTTGATCGTGATGGTGTCATCCAACCGGGCATTCGTGTCGGCGGCGGGGTCGGTGCCGATGACGAGACCGCGTTTGACAGTCGAATTCGCCTCCGGATTGATGACCGTCTTGAATCCGAGGTTCTGCAGCGACACCTGCGCATCCCCCTGCGCTTGGCCGCTCACGTCCGGGACGTGTTGCCGGTCGCCGACGACCACGTTGACGGCGACCGTCACGGCGACTGCGAGCACGACCAGTGAGGCTAGAGCAGTCAGCCAACGCCGCCACCTCGAGCCTGCAAGAGGGCCGAGGTCACGGCGAAGCAGCGGCGATGACATGAGATCGGAGCGGTCGGCGTCGGTGAATACCTTTGGGGCGTGCGGCTCTTCGCCTCCGTGGACCCGAATCAGGTCGGTACGCATCTCGGCGGCGCTCTGATATCGGTTATCGGGATTCTTGGCCAAGGCCTTGAGGACCACGGCATCCAACTCGGCAGAGAGATCCGTCTTGCGGTTCGAGGGAGGCGCTGGATCCCGTCGAACGTGTTGATAGGCGACCGAGACTGGTGACTCGCCGACGAATGGTGGTTCGCCGGTGAGAAGTTCGTAGAAGACGCAGCCCAGCGAATAGACGTCGGAGCGGGCGTCGACGGTGTCGCCGTTGGCCTGCTCTGGGGACAAATACTGAGCAGTCCCGATGACGGCGGACGTTTGAGTGAGCCTGATGCCGTCGTCGTGCATCGCGCGGGCAATGCCGAAGTCCATGACCTTCACGGCGCCGGCTTTGGTGATCATGATGTTGGCGGGCTTGACGTCGCGGTGAATGATGCGGTGCTGGTGGCTGTAGTTCAAGGCTTGGCACGCGTCGGCCACGATCTCAATCGCGCGCTGCGGTTCGATCGGGCCGTCGTCGACGATGTCGCGCAGTGTGACGCCGTCGACGTACTCCATGACGATGTAGGGCACCCGACCGTCGGGAGTCTCGGCCTCGCCGCTGTCGTGCACCGCCACGATCGCCGGGTGATTCAGCGCGGCCGCGTTCCGTGCCTCCCTCCGAAAGCGAAGATAGAAAGTCGGGTCACGGGCTAGATCCGCGCGCAGCACCTTTACCGCGACGTCGCGGTGCAGCCGCACGTCACGGGCGAGGTGAACCTCCGACATGCCGCCAAGACCGAGGATCTCCCCGAGCTCATACCGGTCGGACAATCGCTGAGGGGTTGCCATTGGTCTATCTGCTCCGTGGGCGCCAGAGCGGATGCTCGGCTCTCGAATTCTACGGTGACCTCAGCACTTCGAATCGGGTTCACGTCCGGTGGGGCGATTCGCGTTCGAAAACGGGCATGGATGGAGTCGGCGACAAACACGCTGATCATTGGCAGCGCCGCCGTGGACCTCCACATGGTCTCGATAACGGCTTGACACTTAATGTCATCGGAGGTCTCCACAAACGAGACAAAGGTCGACAGGCCGTTCAGTTGAGGATCTCGCCACGCTCGGCTGAGAGGAGCACGGACAGTCGTTCCCGCCACGCCTGTAGCTGCTCGGGTGTCAGACGCGTCCACTCATGGACCTCCCCAACGATCCGCAGGGGGGCCCTACTGCGGTACGACCGAGTGGGGTTACCGGGAAACTTCTTGTCGGTCACATTCGGGTCGTTCTCGAATTCTCCGGTGGGCTCCACCTCGTACACCCTCGGAACGGCTTCGTCCTCGGCGAGTTCTGCGGCGATTTCGGCAGCCAGGCCGGCTCCATCGACAAGAGCGGTGAAGTAGATGTGGTTCATCACTATCTCGGGACGGTAGTTCGAACGATGACCCGCGGTGAGGAACTCACCCACGTCCAGATCCGCGATCGTGCCATGGAAGAACGGACCCACATCAAGCGATTTGGACACTGGAATCCTTCTGACGAACTGCTGAGACGGGCAAGCATGCAGCACCACCCCGCCCTTGCCGCAAGCCCCCATCCGCGCCTTATCCTGAAAGTGGAAACGAGCGTCGCGGATCGCGCATGTGATGGCCTTGCTAGAGGTCATCACATTGTGCGCGTAGCGACCGACACGCGGCCTCGCGCGAAACGTCATCGCAATCCGGCGGACACGGCAACATTGCGGACATGACGCGCGATGTCGCGGTAATCGGTGCGGGGCCAGGCGGACTGGTGGCATCTCGATGGCTGCTGTCCCAGGGTTTCGAACCGACGATCTACGAGCAGGGCGCGACCCTTGGCGGGCAGTGGTCCGGCGATGTCGGGCGCAGCGGCGTCTGGCCCGACATGTACACCAATACGAGCCGAATCCTCACCGCCTTCAGCGACCTTGACCACGAAGTCACCACGGTGTTCCCCTCGAACCGCGACGTGCTGGCCTATCTACAGCGCTATGCAGAGAAGTTCGGCTTGCTATGCAGGCTCCGGTTGAACACGCCAGTGCGCCGTCTGCGGAGGGAAGGTGGTCGATGGTTGGTCGGTACGGCCGACGCCGAGGAGGCTTACGAAAGAGTCGTGGTCGCCAGCGGGCGGTTTCAGTCGCCGTTCGTGCCCCCCGTCGACGGATTGGAGGGCTTCACGGGCTCGTTGGGGTGGATTCCTAGCTTCGACTTCCGCGATTCGGCGCGGTATCGCGGGAAGCGCGTTCTGGTGGCGGGCTGCGCAATCAGCGCCCTAGAGATCGCCACCGACCTCGCGTTCGGCGGCGCGGAGCGCGTCGTGGTGACCCAGCGCCGTCAGCGCTACGTCCTGCCCAAGTTCGCTGCCGGAGTTCCGTCGGACCATCGGATCTTCACGCGGTACGGAGCGTTGGCCAACAACGCTCTGCCACCTGCCGAGGTCGACCGTCAACTCAAGGAGATCGTGCTGGACGCAGGAGGCAGCCCCGAGCAATACGGCGCCCCCGCGCCCGACCCGTCGCTGTTCGCGGCAGGCGTCACCCTCGGGCAGCAGTACCTGCCGCTGGTGGCCGAGGGCAGGATCGAGATCCGGCCGTGGATGAAATCCGTCGCAGACACGACCGTGACGTTCGCCGACGGGCGCGCCGAAGCATTCGACGGCATCGTCTTCGGGACGGGTTTCCGGCTGAGCCTGCCCTTTCTGGATCCCGACGTCGCGACCATCCTCGGTCTCGACGCGATACACCTCGACGCAGATCGCCACACCTTCCATCCCGACCTTCCCGGGCTGGCCTTCGTCGGCATGTGGGATCAGTCAGGCGGGTACTTCGTGCCACTGGAACTGCAGGCCCGCTGGATCGCATGCGAATGGGGCGGTGTCATTCGGCCGACGAGCGAGTCAGACCAGCGCGAGGCGGTGGAAGCGTGTCGTCGGCGCCGAGATCTACCGCAGAAGACGCGAATGAATCTGGCGGCGTTGACATTTGCCCGTGCTGCCGGCGTGGAGCCCGGGCTGGACAACTGGCCAGAGCTTCACCGTGGACTGCTATTCGGGCCACTCGCGCCGAGTTGCTTCCGCCTCGAAGGGCCCGACGCCCTCGGCGAGGCTTCCGATCGATTCGCCAGCGACGCGGCTGCGTTCGGCGCGATTACGTCCAACGAACTCACCGAACGTGAGCGGGCTTACCGCGAACTGCTGGTGAATTCCCTGCCGAGGAACTCCAGCAGCGCGGCGTTGAACTCGTCGGCGTGACTGACGTTGACACCATGTGGCCCACCAGCAATCACGTGCAGGCGACTGCTCGGCAGCATCTCGTCGGTGCGCCTGCCCGATCCGTCCAATGGCACGCTCTGATCGGCGTCGCCGTGGATGACGAGGCTCGGCACCCGCACCTTCGGTAGGTCCTCCCGGAAGTCGGTCTTGCCGAAGGAGGACAGGCAGGCCAGCGCCGCCAGCTTGCTCGCCTGATGGCACATCGCAAGTGCTTCCTGACGCTGCTCTTCGCCAACCGCCAATTGGCCATTGGCAGAGAAGAATTCGGTGATGAACTGCTCGTAGAAGCTGTCTTGGTTCGCCGTCAACGATGCGGCCATTTGTGCCGCCTGCTTCTTGAGGAGCGGCCCGTCGGGATTGCTCTTCGTGTGGAGCAGAAACGGTGTCACCGACGACGCGAACACCGCGCTGCGAAGCCGTTCGACGCCGAACCGCGCACAGTAACTCGCCACCTCGCCGCCGCCCATGGAGAACCCCACCAGCGTCGCGTCGTGCAGATCGAGTTCGTCCATCAATGCCGCCAAGTCTCCTGACAAGACTTCGTAGGTATATCCCACCATCGGCTTGTCGCTACGACCGAAGCCGCGGCGGTCGTAGGTGATCACGCGGTAGCCCTCCGAGCGCAGCGCGTCCACCTGCGCCGCCCACGACTCGCCCGACAGCGGCCAGCCATGGATCAACACCACGGGTCGGCCTGACCCGCCGGTGTCGTCGACGTGCAGATGCGTATCCGCGAACAAGATGCGTTGAGCAGTGATTTCGGGCATGTAGCAACGTTCCTTCATCAGCATGGGCAAGTGCTGCGCGCGACGTCGCGCACCTTCGCTGTGTACCCACGTCGCCCCACGGGAAATCGCGACGATGCGGCCGACGAAGACTAGAACAGCGAAAGCTGGCTGGCGTCCTGCCCGAACTTCTGGGGGACCGGGCGGTTGCGCACGCGTACCGGCCACCAGAACCAGCGCCCGAGCAGCGCGGCGATGGACGGTGTCATGAACGACCGCACGATGAGCGTGTCGAACAGCAGACCCAGGGCGATCGTGGTGCCGATCTGGCCGAGCACCTTCAGGTCGCTGATGATGAACGATGCCATCGTGAAGGCAAACACCAGGCCTGCGGCGGTGACGACTGAACCACTGCCTGCCATCGACCTGATGATGCCCGTGTTGATTCCGGCGTGGATCTCCTCCTTGAACCTGGAGACGAGCAGCAGGTTGTAGTCGGACCCGACGGCCAACAGCAAGATCACCGACAGCGGCAAGATCACCCAGTACAGGGGTATTCCGAAGATGTACTGCCACACCAGAAGTGACAGCCCGAACGATGCGCCCAACGACAGCGCCACAGTGCCCACGATCACCAGCGCGGCGACGATGCTGCGGGTGACGAACATCATGATGAGCAAGATGAGGCTCAGCGCGGCGATGGCGGCGATCAACAGGTCGTAGTGCGCCATCTCACTGATGTCTTGATAAGTCGACGCCGTGCCACCGATGTAGATCTTGGACCCCGCAAGCGGGGTGCCCTTGACGGCTTCCTGGGCGGCGTGCCTGATCTTTTCGATGTGCGAAAGGCCTTCGGGCGTAGCGGGATCCACGTCGTGGGTGATGATCATCCGCGCGGCCTTGCCGTCGGGGGAGAGGAACAGCTTGAGCCCACGTTGGAATTCGGGGTTGGTGAACGCCTCCGGCGGTAGGTAGAAGGAGTCGTCGGTCTTCGAGGAGTCGTAGGCCTGACCCAGCGCGGTCGAGTTGTTCAGCGCGGCAGCGGTCTGGTCGTAGATCCCGGACGTGGTGGCGTAGTTGGTCATCGACAGATCGCGGTTTGTCTGCTGATTCTGGATCTGCGGTGGGATCAGCGCCAGCAGCTTTGGCTGGAGTTCGTCGAGCTTGGAGATGCTGCCCGAGACGTTGGCCAACTGGTCGGTCAACGCGTCGATGCCGTCGAGCGCGTCGAACAGCGACCGAAACGCGGCACACACCGGGATGTCGAAACAGTGTGGCTCCCAATAGAAGTAGTTCCGCATCGGCCGGAAGAAGTCGTCGAACGTCGCGATCTTGTCGCGAAGGTCTTGAGCGGTGGCAACGGTCTGCTTGAACGCCTCGGACTGCTCGTTGGTGATCGCGCTCGACTGTTGCTGCAGTGCGTACTGCTTGCGCAGCACTTCGATCGAGTCGTTGATCACGCCGACCTGCTTCATCAGGTCGGCGGCGCGGGCCTGCTGAAACGGCAGGTTGTTGATCTGCGCCGCGCTGTTGGCGCTGATCTGGAACGGGATCGACGTGTGGTCCAACGGCGTGCCAAGCGGCCGGGTGATCGATTGCACCTGCGCGATGCCATCGGTATGGAAGACCGCCTTCGCGACGCGCTCCAGCAGGATCATGTCGGTGGGATTGCGCAAGTCGTGGTCGGTCTCGATCATCAGCAGTTCGGGGTTCAGCCGCGCTTTCGAGAAATGTCGTTCTGCCGCCGCGTATCCCACGTTCGACGGCGCAGTAGCCGGCATGTAGGGGCTCACGTCGTAGTCGGTCTTATAGCCGGGCAGCGTGAGCAGTCCGATGACGGCCAGCGCGAGCGTGGCGATGAGGATCGGCCCAGGCCATCGAACGATCGCCGTTCCGATCCTGCGCCAACCCCGCTTGGCCGTCTTTCGCTTCGGGTCCAGCAGGCCGAAGCGGCCTCCGATCACGATCACCGCGGGAGCAAGCGTCAGTGAGGCGACGAGCGAAACGAGCACGCCGAGCGCCGCAGGGATGCCGAGACTCTGGAAGTACGGCAGCCGGGTGAAGTACAGGCAGAACGATGCACCGGCGATGGTCAACCCCGACCCGAGTATCACGTGCGACGTTCCGCGATACATGTCGAAGTAGGCGACCTCGCGGTCCATTCCTTCGTTGCGTTTCTCGTGGTACCGGCCTAGCAGGAAGATGACGTAGTCGGTGCCTGCGGCGATGACCAGCAGCGTGAGGATGTTGGTCGAATACGTCGAAAGGGCGATGACGTTCTCGTTCGCGAGGAACGCGACGATGCCACGGGCCGCTGACATTTCGACGAGCACGGTGATCAGGGCCAGCAGCATCGTGACGATCGAGCGGTAGACGATCAGCAGCATGACGGCGATTACGCCGACGGTCAGAATCGTGACCGTGGCGGTGCTCTCGTTGCCCACCTCGAACTGATCGGCAATCTGGGGCGCCGCGCCCGTGACGTAGGCGTGGATGCCGGGCGGTGGAGGGGTCTTGGCGACGATGTCCCGCAGTGCGTCGACCGACTCCAACGACAACGCCTCGCCCTGGTTCCCGGAGAGGAACACCTGCACGTAGGCAGCCTTGCCGTCGGAGCTCTGCGACCCAGCGGCGGTGAGCGGATCGCCCCAGAAGTCCTGGACGTGCTGGACGTGTTTGGTGTCCGCCTCGAAGCCCTTGACCAACTGGTCGTAGTACCGGTGGGCTGACTCGCCCAAGGGTTGGTCGCCTTCCAGCACGACCATTGCGGCGCTGTCGGTGTCGAACTCCTTGAATACCTTGCCAATCCGCTGAAATGCCTGCAGCGACGGTGAATCGGGCGAGCTCAGCGCAACGTTGTGCTCCTCGCCGACCGCTTCCAGTTGTGGGACGAGGACGTTCGTCAGCGCGGCGACCAGCACCCAGAAGATCACGATCGGCACGCAGAGCGGACGAATCCACCGGGCCACCTTGTCGGTCGGCGTCTCGCGTTGGGCGAGGTGAGTGCTCATCCTGACTTGTCCAAGCAGTAGGTGTAGGCGTTCAACGTGTTGACCGTTCTCTCATCCTTGACGACGTCGTCGATCTTGATTCGGCAGCCGATGGAGTCGCTGTCACCCTGGGCGGACACGTTGACGAAGACCGCTGGCTGAGTGGTGGTGGTGTCGTATGCCCAGGGCAGTGAGGCGGCGTCGACCCGCTGTGGTTGAGCATTCACGTCCAAGTAGGTGATGGTCGCCGTCGCCCCAGGGGGGCCGAAAACCTCGAGCACCACGTGCTTGGGGTTGAACGGGACGATCTCGTTGGCGCCTCCGCTGGGCGTGGACACGACGTCCTTCGAGCCGAAGATGCCATTGAGGCGGTACACGGCGAAACCTGCGACGGCGACGACGAATATCGCGACCAGAATCATCCAGCGTCGGCTCAGTCGCCTACCGATCGACAACCGCTGCATCCGTGACCCTTTCGACGAGCGGCGACACGCGCGGACGATGAGAACCTTCCTCGGCGACCGAGGCTATATCAACTAGGTTGACAGTACGGTACGGGACCGGACGCCACAACACGTAGCTCACCCGGTGTGGCGAGTGAGGCTTGGAATCAGCACGTGATCGACGAGGTCGGCCACCGTACGGCTCGACGGGGTTCGACCCGTCAAGATCGATCGAAAGATCAGATAACCGGGCAAGACGTCCCAGAGATCCTCGGTGATCGCGGAGGCCTCGATCTCGCCGCGATCCACGGCCTGTGCCAGCACGCGGTGCATGAGAGCTTTGCGCTGATCGAGGAACTGCCTGTGCATCATCTCGTTGAGCTCCGAGCTGCGCGATACTTCCACCAGCACTGCGCGAATGGTGCTCGCATGGGCACTCGCGTGGGCACAGATCGACTCTCCCATGCGCAGCAGGTCTCCGCGCAGCGAGCCGGTGTCGGGTGCGACGGAGACCTGGCGGGTGCCCTCGACGAATGCGGCGAGTACCAGTTCGGCCTTCGTCGGCCATCGTCGGTAGAGCGTGGCCTTGCTAGCCCGCGCGGTCGTCGCGACCGCGTCCAAGGTCAGGCGGTCGTAGCCGTTCTCCTGGAGCAGCTGCAGGGTAACCGCAAGCAACTCTCCCTCCCGCTGCGACCACGGGCAGTCGACGTCGTCGTAATTCGGGATCACAGGGCCTCCACGCAAGCGATGCACTCGTGTGAGTTGAGTATCAGGCATCGATCAGCCCGCAGCCCACTCCTTCGCGCGGTCGATGTCAACGGTCGATGGTCGGGAAGTTGTCGCGAGTCGACGTCGGGCGGTATACAAAAACCCGACGAAACGTAATGTCGCCGCACCGCGGTGCCTGCGCCGACCACCGAAGAGGCGGACCAATTGAGTACGTACGACTACGTCATCGTGGGGGCAGGGTCGGCCGGTTGCGTCCTCGCCAACCGCCTTAGCGGTGATCCTGGCGTCAGCGTGGCAGTCGTCGAAGCCGGCGGCAGTGATCGCAACCCGGCCGTCGCCATGCCGTTGGGCACCGCCTTCCTGATGGGCAATCCCCGGTACGCGTGGCAGTACGACGTGGAGCCATTCGGGCCGACGCAGCAGACGGAGCACTGGGTCCGAGGCAAGCTCATCGGCGGCTCGAGCTCCATCAACGGCATGGTCTACAACCGCGGCTCGCAAGCCGACTTCGACGATCTGGTCGCGCGCGGCAACCCCGGCTGGGGCTGGGATGAGATCCTGCCGATCTATCGGTCCATCGAAGACCACACCCTTGGCGGCTCCGACATGCGCGGCTCGGGTGGGCCGCTGCACGTGTCGGTCGAGGCCACGGGTGAAGAGGTCTCCGAGGCGTTGCTGAATTCGACTGCGGCACTTGGCATAAAGCGGGTCGACGACGTCAACTCGACGGATGCCGAGCGCACCGGCTACGCGCCTGCCACCATCCGCAAGGGGCTGCGGGTCAGCTCGGCGAAGGCCTTTCTTCGGCCCGCCAAGTCCAGGCCCAATCTCACCGTGCTGACCGGCACCACCGTCACCGGAGTTCTGTTCGACGGCGACCGTGCTGTCGGCGTCAAGACGAGCTCGGGGGAGCTGCGAGCCAACCGCGAGGTCATCCTTTCTGCGGGAAGCCTTGCCACGCCGCAACTTCTGCAACTGTCCGGAATCGGACCGCGGGAGGTGCTGTCCGATGCGGGCGTCGACGTCCACGTGGAGAGCCCCCGCGTCGGAGAGGGTCTGCACGAACACCGGTGCTTCTCGCTGCAGATGCGATTGAAGGAGAACAAGGGCACCAACCGGCAGCTCGCAACGCCGGGCAAGCAAGCGCTCACCGGGATGAAGTACCTCTTGACCCGCAAGGGTCCGATCTCGACCCCGGTCTACGACATGCTGACGTTCCTGCGTACGGATCCGAGCGCCGAACGTCCGGATGCTCAGCTCCTCATGGCGCCCATGTCGGTGGGTGTCGGATTGCCGAAGGAGAGTCTCGAAACGAGGCCAGGACTTTCCATCCTCGGGTTCGCGTTGCGCCCGACGAGCGAGGGATCGGTGCACATTCGCTCCGCCGACCCCAGCGCGCCGCCGCGCGTCGTCGCGGGCTATCTCGACTCCGAGCACGACCGCCGGGTCTCGATTGCGATGTTCCGCCGCATGCGGGACGTCGTCGCACAACAGCCCATCGCAGACATGCTGACTTCCGAGATCGAGCCGGGCCCGGCAGTCGACGACGACGAAAGCATCTTGCGCGCAGGCTTTCTGTACGGCGGAACCGGCTACCACGCCTCCGGAGCCTGCGCGATGGGACCGGATGACTCCGACGTCCTCGACTCGCGGCTGCGCGTGCGGGGCGTCACCGGTCTGCGGGTGGTCGACGTGTCGATCATGCCGGCGATGGTGTCCGGCAATCTGAATGCGCCGATGATGGCGATGGCGTGGCGCGCAGCCGAGATGATCCTCGAAGACGCCTAGACGAACGACTGCTCTGCCGTCAGGCCGATGTCGGGGAAGGCACCGATGACGATGGTCTGCGCGTTGCCCCAGCCTCGTGTTCCCGACGACTCGTCGAAAAGGTGCACGACGCAATCGCGGTGTTGATGCAGCCGTCGGGCGACCGTCGGGTCGGCGCAGTCGGTGACGTGCTCGCCGGACACGTCGAGCGGACCTCGCCATTGCCCGTGGAACTTGCCATCGAAACCGAAGTACAGCCCGGTGCCCAAGTGGAATCCCGTGGCGGTCGGGACCTCGACGGTGAAGGTGCGTTCGGTCCCGTCGGGCAGCCTGACACCGATCGTGCCTCCGAGCAGGCGGCGGTTGTCATCTTGGAATTGCAGCTGCGGATCGACGAGGGTGAATGTGTCGACTCTGCCGTCGGCGTGTTCGATCCCGCCCTGGGAGTTGATCGTCGTGCGGCCGTCAATCATGTTGCGCTGGTAGTAGACGTGTAGCGCGGACACCGTGCCGTCGGAGTCCGTCAACAGCGCGGGCATCCAGATCGTGTAGCTGCTGAAGCTGGTCGGCCGTGGTGATCGCGGCAGGTCCTTGGCCGGTGTCCCGACCTGATAGCGGACGCCCCAGGAGTGGTCTCGGGTGGAGACCCAATCCGCGGCCTCCAGCTCGGTGTGCTGTCCGTCTACCTCCACCCAGCCGGTAGCGGTGCCGCTCTGGTGATACCGCGTGACGTCGGCGTCGACCCGCGAGCCACCCAGTGAGCGGTGAATCTCGCGATCCTCCAGCGCCGCGGGCACCGCCCGGTGAAAGGTCCACTCGAAGCTCACCGGAACGACGTCGTTGGGCTCTAGGGCGAACCGGACCGTCACCATCGGTTCGACGATCTCGTAGTGGATCGGCCCGATCGTGCAGCGGTCGACGTCGTGAGTCAGGTCGCGGCTGGCGCGGACGGTCCACTGCTCGTCGCCACGACAGACGCCGGCGTAGCCATCGATGACGCCGCGGTTCGTGTACTTGCCGAGCCCAAATGCCAACTGCAGCGAGCCATCTCGCGCATACGCCGTAGCGCAGACCTTCTCGGTCCAGTTGCGATCCGTCTGAGCCACGACGGCGAACGTGTCGGCGAACTGGTGGTTGAGGTGGTCGTCGGCCGGAGTCAGCGGACCGGTAGACGTCATCGCAGCGCCTGCGCGTAGTGAGGTTGTCCGGCGTCGTAGGCCTCGATCCACCGCTCGAGGATCTTCACCAACGGATTCTTCTCGCCGGCTGCAAGCATGTAGTTCTCTCCTGCCTCGTTGGCGATCTCGGACTGACGCACGTTGATCACCAGCGCTCGGAACACTGCGAATATCTCGTGCCAGGCCAGATCCTGAAGGGGTCGGCCGAGCGCGGTCTGGTAGTCGGAGGCCATCTCCGCGAGGCCTGCCATTCCGGCCAGCGGCGCCATTCCGGTGACTTCGAGCAACACGCGCTCTAGCCCCAGGTACCAGCCGAGGTCCATCTCGGCGGGCCCGATCGTCGCCAGCTCCCAGTCGAGAACCGCACGCACGCGACGCTTTTCGTCCATCACCATGTTTCCCAGCCGCGGGTCGCCCCATACGAGCGACGGTGGGGGATCGTCGACTGGCCGATGGTCGCTACACCAGGTGGCGATCGCATCGATCCTCGGAAGGATCTGCTCGTTGCGCGCCCAATCGAGATAGCCACGCCACCAAGACAATTGAGAATCTAGGGAGCCATCCCCACCGAGAATCGCATCGAGGCCCGCCGACTTCCAGTCGAGGCGGCCGATGTCGGCGAGAATCCGAATCATCTCGCGTTGGGCGTCGCGTCGCTGCGCCTCGGTCGCTTCGGTGAGCCACGGATCGAACAGCGACTGTGGACCGGGAATGTCGCCGTCGATGAATGGCATCACGATGAACGGCGAGCCGAGGAAGGTCGGGTCGCGCTCGACCGTCGGTTCGGCCGTCGGCACGCCAAGCCGTGCGACCGCCCGCTGAACCTCGGCCTGCGCAGCGAAGTCGTGGTCGGGGAACGTCGCATACATCGGAGGCAGTCGGACTACGAACTTGGGTCCGGGCCGCCCGGCGACGTCGTGCCCGCATTGCACGATGACGGTTTCATTCGACATGCCCAGCGAGGGGTGGGTGAGTTCGGCGATCCCGAGGCGCACGACGTCGCGACGATGGGTGGCGCACCACTCGACGAGACCCGAGCGGACGTCGTCGAGCCCGCGCCGCCCACCTGTCGTCACGATTCGACACCTTTACATCTGAGCCCGAAGAAGTAAAGCTACGAAGGTAGGCGCATCGGTGGCTTCCGCCCGCTCATCCGAACCAGCTGACGCTCTTCATGTCGGTGAAACTCTGGATTCCGACGATCCCGCCTTCTCGCCCGATACCGCTCTGCTTGGTCCCGCCGAAGTGACCGTAGGGCGGTCCGCCGTTCAGGGACACGCAGCCTGCGTCGACCCGGCGCGCGACGGCCTTGGCCCGTTCACGGTCGCTACTGTGGACGGTCCCCACTAGGCCGTATCTCGAGTCGTTCGCCAACGCGAGAGCCTCGTCGTCGGTGTCGAACGGGATGATCGCCGTAACCGGACCGAAGACCTCCTCCTGGGCGATCTCCCAGCGATTGTCGACGTCTGCGAGCACTGTCGGCTCGAAGTAGAACCCGGTCGGCTGGTCGGCGGGTCGGCCCCCGCCGGTGACCAAACGTGCGCCATGGGCTACGGCTCTGTCGACCATGCCCTGTACGCGATCTCGACTCTCGGCGTTGATGAGTGGGCCCATCTCGTTGGTGGGGTCCCTCGGGTCGCCGACCTTGGTCGCCTTGGCTCTGGCACCGAAGGTCTCGACGAATTCGTCGTAAAGGCTCCGATGGACGAGCTGACGTCTGCGAACGAGCCTGCGACCTCCCGCCAGCCCCCGTCGACGTAGATCTGGTTGGCGGGGATGGCCCCGACCAGCGCAGGTGTCACGTGCTTGCCTCCTTGGGTGAAAGCGGTTCTCGTGAATGCGAGTGTGCCAGTTCGCGATCTGTGAGAGGTGTTATTCTCAACTTTGAGAGCTCTTATTCCGCTCTTGCCAACGTTCGGGAGGGCTGCGTGGACCACCCCAAGGTGATCCTCTGGGGGCCGGGACAGGTCGGAATCGCCGCACTGCGAGCCGTGATCGGCCATCCGGGACTCGACTTGGCCGGTGTCATCGTGCACAGCGACTCCAAGAGTGGCCGCGACGCCGGCGAGCTCTGCGGGCTACCCGAGACGGGGATCATCGCGAGCAACGACGTCGACGCCGGATTGTCGATCGAGGCAGACGTCGTGGCCTACTTCGCTTCTGGCGACTGGCGTTATCGCGAAGCGGCCGAGGACATCGCGCGCTGCCTGCGCAGCGGCTACCACGTGGTGTGTACGTCCCTGGTGCCCATGTGCTACCCGCCGCGGGGCGACGACGACGTTCGCGAACTGCTAGAGGCCGCGTGTGCCGAGGGTGGCACTAGCTTCTTCAACAGCGGGGTCGACCCCGGCTGGGTCAACGACATCGTTCCGCTGACGTTCGCGGGTATGAGCAGTTGGGTCGACTCGATCACGATGCAGGAGATCCTCGACTACGGGCCGATCAACCAGCCCGACATCATGTTCGACTTCATGGGCTTTGCGCATCCGCCGGACTTCCAGGCTCCGCTGCTTCAGCCAGGACGGTTCACCAACCTGTGGGGTCCGATCGTCCACTTGCTCGCCGAAGGCATGGGCCTGCAACTCGACGGCGTCGAGGAGTCGATCGAGCCGTGGCTTGCCACCGAGCGCTATGAGGTGGCCTCCGGCTTGGTCGAGCCTGGCACCATCGGGGGGCTGCGGTTGCGCATGGCAGGCGTCGTCGACGGTGTCGACCGCATCATCCTCGAGCACGTCACTCGGATGGGCGAGGACGCGGCCCCGGAGTGGCCCAAGCACCCATCCCCGATGGGCGGTTACCGCGTCATCGTGGAGGGCATGCCGACCTACACCGTCGACATCGAGATGCACGGGCGCGGCAGCAACATGCGCGGCCTCACCTACGCCACGGTCATGCGCCCGCTCAACGCCATTCCTGCCGTCATCGCGGCACCTCCTGGACTTCTCTCGACGCTGGACCTTCCCGTCGTGGTGGGTCCGATGCGCGGCGGTACGTGGAGAGGCGTCACCAGCCGCTGATCCAGGCTTCGAACGGTAACGGCTTGCGGGACGAATCCGACGTCCCTTGGGCAATGAACCATTTGGCCGCCGACGTCGTAGTACGACGAAAGCCCCCATCGTCGTGGAGATCGGATGTCCGTGAGCGTTGAGTTCGACTGGGATGTCGCATGCGACGCCGAGTTGGTCGGTGCCGCCGCGGCAGGCGATCGGGCCGCTTTTGCGGGCATCTACGACCGCTATGCCGACCGGCTGTACGACTTCTGCGTGGGGATCGTGGGCCAGCGCGATGCGGCCGATTGCGTCCAGGAGGCATTCTGCACCGCCGTCGTGGCTCTGCCGACACTGCGCGATCCTGACAAGCTCCGCCCCTGGCTGTATGCGATCGCACGAAACCAGGCGCTTCGGACCCTGCGAACACGTCGCCGCGAAACCGCATCCGATGACTTGCCCGAGGTCGCGTCAACGGAGGTCGGCCCCGACGCGACGGCCGCGCGCAACGAACTCGTTGCATTGGTCGTCCAAGCCGAGGGCGGCCTCTCGGATCGTGATCGCGAGGTCTTGGACTTGGTCTACCGCCACGGTCTGAGCGTCGCCGAACTCGCGCACGCGCTCGACGTCTCCAACGACTCAGCGAAGAAGATCGTGCAGCGGTTGGGTCAGACCGTCGAACGATCGTTGGGTGCGCTCGTCGTGGCCCGACAGGCGCGTGCAGGCCACATCACCTGCAGTGAACTCGCGACCATCGTCGCTGACTGGGACGGAAGGTTCACGATCCTCGTGCGCAAGCGCATCTCGCGCCACGTCGAGACGTGCGCCAATTGCGGCGAGCACCGCAGCAGGCTGTTCAGCGCGAAGGCACTGCTCGGCACTTCGCCGATGCTCATCCCCGCGCCCAGCTGGCTTCGAGAACACACCATGGCGCACGTGGACCGAGGTCTTGGACCCGTCGCGACCAGTGGTGCCGCAGCAGCCCACGTGGGAGTCCTGACGGGACGATTCGCAGTCTGGGCGGCGGCGGTCGTCGCGGTCCCCGTCGTAGTCTTCGGTGCCACGGCCGTCATGCGGGATGGGTCGGTTACCCCGACGCAGAGCAGCCCTTCGCCCCCCGCGACGTCACTGGCGTCGGCATCGAATTCCACAGCGAATACCATTACGCCGCAACCGATTACGTTGACTCCACCGACGATGGCTCCGTCGCACCCAGCCGATTCGGGTCCTGACGGTCCCAAGGTTCAACCCACCGGGCGCGTACCGGTGAGCGTGCCCTCGGCAACCTTGCCTTCCACGGCAGCCGCCACGCGCATGCCCGTCGCGACCTCCACACGGGCGGCTCCATCTCCCAGCGCCACGGCGCATCCGGACAACTCGCCGACGCGGTCAAAGGAGCCGCCAGTCAAGCGCTGTGACGACGGCACGACGGTCGAGGACGGGAAGTCCTGCCCAACGCCAAAGCCGACCCAACCTCCGCAAACGCCGCCACCGGTGAACTGTCCGCACATCGCCGTGCCCAACGGCCCGATGTGCGGCAGGCCAACGCCCTAACTTAATTTGGGGTACCCGAACTTCTTTGAGACGGTGCCCAAAACTATTGATAGCGTTGGCAATTCGGGCCACTCGAGTTGCGCTCCCACCGCCGGTGCGGTTATCGTTGACACAACGAAGGGGAGTAGCCCCCAATCGGGTAATCGACATACTGGCCACCGAGGTGGCCCGGTTGCCTGAACCGGCTCATCGGCCGGTGGGCGAGACCTTCGGCCGTCGTAACCGTTTCGGTTGCCGGCCGGAGGCGTGTATCTGTCCCCGATCGGCAGCCGCAGACCAAGGAGTCATTGCGTGCTTGCCGCTCTTCTGCTGAGCTTCGCCGTCATCTTCATCGCCGAGATGGGCGACAAGACCCAGCTGGTGGCGATGATGTTCGCGCTGCGCTATCGCTGGTGGGTCGTGCTCGCCGCGATCACCGCCGCTACTACGGCCGTGCACGTTCTATCGGTTGCCATCGGCCACTATTTGGGCGCGGCGCTGCCAACCCACCTGCTGGGCTTCATCGCAGGGGCGATGTTCATCTTCTTCGGGCTGTGGACGCTGCGTGGCGACAAGCTCACCGACGAGGAAGCGAGCCGGACGGAGAAGGCGACGGCACCCGCGTTCTTCGTGGTGTTCTCGGCGTTCCTGCTCGCGGAGTTGGGCGACAAGACGATGCTTGCCACGATCACCCTCGCCGCGGACCACGACTGGGTTGGGGTGTGGATCGGTTCGACCATCGGCATGGTCGTCGCTGACGGGCTCGCCATCATCGTCGGCGCTGTCGCAGGCAAGCACCTTCCCGAGCGGCTCATCCAGATCGTCGCGGCGGCATTGTTCCTGCTATTCGGCGCATACATGCTGCTGGAGAACCTCCTGCCAACCACGCCGATCGGGGCGCTCGCGGCAGGTGCCGTGGCGGTCGTCGCGCTGTGCGCTGCGGTACTGTGGGCGCTTCCGGAACGGCTCCGCCCGGCAGTGCTCCGAACCGAAGCTGCTCCGCTTGAGCTGAAAGACGAAGGGGCCGAACGCGAATCGTCGGAAGGAAAGGTCTGACGCGGATGCGTGCCGTGTTCGAACTCGACGACGACGAGGCCGATGCCATGATCACGGCGGCCATCGCAGCGGCCAAGGCACTCGGCATCCGCGTGTCCGTTGCGGTCGTCGACCGCGGTGGGCGCCTCAAGCGATTCGCGCGGATGGACGGGGCCGAGGTAGCGGGAACCACGCTGGCGCAGCACAAGGCGTTCAGCGCGCTGGCGAATTCGTGTAGCACGCACGACTTGGCTCGCGATGCTCAGCCCGGCGGATCCCTGTATGGAATCGCCTCCAGCGGCGCTGGCGAATTCACGATAGTGGGTGGGGGCGCAGTCGTTGTCCACGACGGAGACGTCGTCGCGGGAGTCGGCGTCAGTGGCGGAACGGCCGAACAAGATCGCGAATGCGCCGAGGCAGCGGTCGCAGAGGTCCCGGCGAACTAACAGCGGTAGATGCGTTCGGCGTTGGCGGCGAAGAGCTTGTCTCGGGCGAGGTCGTCGAGGCCCGCGGTGAGGGCCGAGTACGCGGTGAAGAGCTCGTCGAGAGTGCCGTGCATGCCATCGACGGGAAAGTTGCTTGCGAAAAGGCAGCGATCGACGCCAAATGCGTTGATGGCGTACTCAATCCAGGGCGCGAACGCATCGGCCGTCATCGAACCCAACGGCATTGCCAGGCCGGAGAGCTTGCACAGCACGTTGTCGCCAAGGCTCGCGAGGGCGTCGATGCCCTCCTTCCAGAGGGCCCGCTCCGCGTCGGAGTCATTGCGCGGCCAGCCCGCGTGCTCGATGACGACGACGAGGTCGCCGTGATGCTCCAGATCCCTCGCGACGGCAACCAGCTGGTCGGGATGGTTCATCACCTCGAACAACAGGCCTCGCTCCTGCAGGGCGCGAAGGACTTCGGGCGGTGGAAGGTACCCGTCGGCACCGCCCATCGGTCGAACGCCCCGAAGGCGTTGCGCCGCAAGCTGTTCGTCGATGGCCGCGATTGACTCGGCCACCGAGTCGGCGGGCGGCAAGCCCCCGACGATGGCGTCGGGGTGACCCTCGGAATCCGCTCGCCTGTCCAGTTCGAGGGTTTCGGCCACCGAGTGCCCGCCCGTGGCAGCGGCCACGTTGACCAACTTCTCCACGTTCCACCCCGTGGCCTCGGCCAGATAGGTGGGGACGTCGAAGCGGCGGGACATCCCCGTGACGTCGCCCATGTTCAGCGAGTCGCGTGCCACCGACAGATACGGGTACCAGTCGGTCTTGGCAGGGTCCCACAGGTGGACGTGCGCATCGACGATTCGGTCGACGTGGCGGGGTTGGGGCGTCATGCGGGTGCGACCACCTCTCGGAGCGTGTCGTCGAACCACTCGGGCAACGTCGGACCGCCGAAGCTGATGCTGCCAATCGGGCGGGGGTGGCTGCGGAGCCCGAACCATCCTGCCCCCGAGACCAATTCGGCACCGACGAGCGCTTCGGCATCGAGACTGCACAGCAGGTGAGCGGCAAGCTCTGACGGGACGTCTCCAGACTCGGCGCTCACGGCGAACGGTAGGACGAGGTCGCCGGTGGCCTTGCGACCGGCCCTGGCGAGCTGCGCGGAGGCTCTGGCGCGACTGCGGCCACCCGAGGTGGTGGCGTCCGTGATGGTGACAAGGCGGATGGTGCGGCCCTCGCCGGTGGCGAGTTCTGCCACGGCCCTGGCCCACCTGCCGTCGGCGTGAATCCGCGCGACGATGCCATCGTGTTCGGCGAGAATTCGTCGCCAACCGGAGTCCGCCGCGCCGGTCACGGATCCGTCTGCCATCGCCACCACGACGGCGTCGAGGTCGGCTACGTCCGCCAGTGCGTCGGGGGTGTCGATCGAGTGGCACGTCACCCCTCTGGCCTCCAAAGCGCAGGAGAGGGCCTTGCGTACGTCCGCGCGATCGGTGACCACCGCACAGGAACGTGCCGCCGCGCTCGGCAGGTCGTCGGCGGCTTCGGCGTCGAACAACGATCCGAAGCGGGCGTTGCTCCCACCGCCGCTCACCTGGTTCGCCTCGGCCTTGGCAAGGGCGATGGTGGTGGCGGCCTCCATCACGCGAGCTCGTGTGGGAACGTCGTCGCAGCGCACCACCTCGATCAGCCGGGGCTCGTCGATCACCGCAACCTCCGAGCCGCCTGCGAACAAGACGCGACCTTGACACGCGTCGAACGCCTCGCTGACGAGGTGGGCGCACAACGGACCCAAGTCTTGCGGTGCGGGCATCGAGGCAAGCGACAGACCACCAGTCGCCGCGCCACCCGTCGGCAACTTCCCGCCCAAGGCCGCAGCCACCATGCGTGTCGCGGCGATGGGGGAGATGGCGTTGACCACGACGCCAGCGGGGGCGTGCCGACCCAACTGCCAGGTGAGCGAGGCCACGGCACGTTTGGCGCAGCCGTATGCACCCGCATCGGCCGAGCGCCACCCCGATCCCGACGTGACGCCTAGGATGTGACCCCGTCCAGCCGCCGCCATCAACGGCAGGGCGGCGCCAAGGACGTTGAGGTAGCCGTCGAGGTGGACTTCGAGCACGCTGCGCCAATCGTCGTCGCTGCCCTTGGCGAAGCTGGTGGGACGGCTGATTCCCGCGACGTTGACGACGGCATCCAGCCCGCCGAACTCGTCGGCGAGTTGGCCGAACAACTCGCGAACTCCCGCCTCGTCGGTGACGGAGACCCCCGAAGACCTTGCGGCGCCGCCCGATTCGACGATCCGACCAGCGGTGGTTTCCTGCGGCGGCGGCAGTTGCTCTGATCCATCGACGGATACCAACGGATCGAGGGTAACGACGAAGGCTCCCGTGCGAGCCGCTGATTCGGCGATGGCGGCACCGATCCCGCCTCCACCGCCGGTGACGACGACGACGCGCTGGCGCTCACTCACGCCAAGTCCAGCCCGTCGAGTTCACCCGAGGCCAGCCATCCCTCCAGCAGCTCTCGATAGGCGAAGTAGTCACCGAAGCCTCTGCCGTAGTTGGTGTCTCGCGGCCTCACCCCACCCGGGTTGCCCTCGTTGTTGATGCGCGATGGCGTGCACGCGGACATGACGGCGCTCGGGTCGACGTACGTGTCGACGATCTGCTGTATCCAGTCGGCCTCGGCCTCGGCGTTCACGTCGAACACGGCAACGCCCTGCTTCTCGAGCAGGGTCACCGCGCCCGCGATGAACTCGGCACCCAGTACGGCACCTTGCGTGTAGTTCACGGTGACGACCGACTGTTGGCCAGGCGCGGGCATGACGAACATGTTCGGGAAGCCGCGGCTCATCATCCCGAAGAGGCTGGCGGCACCGTCTGCCCACTTGTCCGCGAGCGTCACACCGCCGCGACCGACGATCTCGTGGCCGACGCGCCGAGGCAGCGGCGTGATCTCGGCCTCGAAGCCGGTGCCGTAGACGATGCAGTCGACGTCGTACTGCCGTCCGTCGACGACCGGTCCCCGCTCGGTGATCCGCTCGATGCCGGTTGGGCAGTCGACGAGCGTCACGTTCTGGCGGTTGAACGCGTCGAAGTACTCGTCGTGGAAGCACGGCCGCTTGCAGAGGTAGCGGTAGTACGGCTTGAGGATGGCCGCCACTTCGGGATCGGCGACCAGCTCGTCGATCCGCTTGCGGTGCTCTTCCATGATGCCGAAGTCGAGTTCCTCGGCGCCGCGCATGAAGTCGGTGATGCTCATGCCCTTGACGCGCGGCGGATTCTGCACCTTTGCGTAGTGATGCGTCCAGCCGTCGTCTGTGAGGTCTTCCTGCACCGGCCTACCAAGCATGATCGACTGAAAGTTGTCCATGCGAGCCTTCTGCCAACCAGGTTCGAGGGTCTGCGCGAAGGATGGATCGGTCGGCCGGTTGCCGCGCACCCCAATTGCCGATGGCGTTCGCTGGAACACGTAGACGTGTTTGGCGGCCTCCGCAAGCGGCAGGAGTGCCTGCAGTCCGCTCGCTCCCGTACCGACCAACGCGACGACCTTGTCACCAAGTTTGGGCATCGGTTCGCCTTGGTCGCCTCCGGTGTAGCCGTAGTCCCACCGTGCGGTGTGGAACGCATGCCCTTCGAAGTCGTCCATGCCATGGATCGCAGGCAGCTTCATCAGATTGAGGATTCCCGCCGCAAGTACGTAGTACCGGCAAGATAGCTCGTCGCCTCTGTCAGTCCTGATCAGCCAGCGACCGGCGTCGTCGTCCCAGGTCGCCGTCGTCACCTGGGTGTGGAATAGGGCATCGGAGACCAGGTCGAAGCGCTCTGCCACGGCCTGTAGGTGAGCCCTGATCTCGTCGCCGAAGGCGTAGCGACGAGTGGGTATGTAGTCGAGCTCCTCTAGCAGCGGGAGGTACTGGTACGACTCGACGTCGCACATCACGCCGGGGTAGCGGTTCCAGTACCAGGTGCCGCCCATGCCGCCTGCTGCGTCGACGACCCGGATGCGTTGCACACCCGCCTTGCGCAGCTGAGCACCGGCGAGCAGTCCGGCGATGCCGCCGCCGAGGATCACCACGTCGGGATCGTCGGTTACGGGTTCGCGGTCGGTGTAAGGAGTGAACGGGTCTGCGCGGTAGCCCGCGACGGCATCGTCGCGGGTCAGGTCGCGGATGACCGCGCGACCGGGCACCAGGCGTTTGTCGCGCTCTGCGAGGTATTTGGCGTGCACGACTTCGGGGTCGTAGGCCATGGGTTCCCCTTACTGACGGCTTACCGCTGATGTTACAAAAACTCTAGTAAATGTCACGCAAGCCGTGGGCGCAATGGCGCCCGACGACCAAGCCCGCTTTCGCATCGAAATAGCTATTTTTACAAAGATAGAGCCATCGGCGCAGAGGCAAGACGTTGGGGTCGCGACGGCCCGTTGACGACGACGAGTTTCCGATGCGGCATGGCCGTTTCCCCTTCGTTTGCCGACGACGAGTCGAATCCGGGATGTCTGCAGGCGAATCCGTCACCCTCGCAACAACACTCAACGCAGCGAGCCGTATCCGGAGTGCAGCCTGCCGTGCGTCATGGTGTCGTCCCTTCCCAGCTGGGCCGTCGACCGTTCGAGGCTGAGGCTAGTTCGCGGGGGTGGTCCTGTCACCGCTATGCGGCACTTGGATGGAGCGCAGCTTGCGTCACCGCAATCGCGAGGTTTTGGCGACGAAATAGCTATTTTTGCTAAGATACCGACCACCGGTCGCCATCGCAGGGTCCACAGGCCCCGTGGCAGAAGGGTGGGTCACGTTGGTCAGTCGAACGAATGCCGCGGAGTGGACACCGCTGCCGGTTCCGTGGGCGGTGCAGTCCCCGGATCGAATTCCCAAACAGCGGTACTACGACCCCGAGTTCTACGCGCTGGAGAACGAGTCGTTCTGGCCAAGGGTGTGGCAGATGGCGTGCCGGCTAGAGGAGCTACCCAACCCCGGCGACTTCGTCGAGTACGAGATTCTCGACCAGTCGATCGTCGTGGTCCGCGTGAACGCCGACACCGTTCGTGCGTACTACAACGCCTGTCGTCACCGCGGCATGAAACTCGTCGAGGGTTCTGGTTCGCGGCGCAGCTTCGTCTGCCCGTTCCACGGCTGGTGCTGGGGCCTCGACGGCAAGAACACGTTCGTCCTGCGTCCCAACGCTTTCGACGAGGCCAGCCTCGATGCCGACGACTTGAAACTGGCACCGGTTCGATGCGAGCTGTGGGGTGGGTGCGCGTGGATCAACCTCGACGCCGCGGCCCCGCCGCTCATCGACTGCCTGGAGCCGTTTGCGTCTCGCCACGACGAGTGGAGGGTCGGTGCACTCCGGACCGAGTGGTGGAAGTCATGCGTGCTTCCGGTTAACTGGAAGCTGGCCACGGCGGCCTTCATGGAGGGTTATCACGTACCGCAGACGCACCCGCAGCTGCTGCCGTCGTCGTTCGGGCTGCAGCCCTCGTCGGTCAACCCGCTGATCGTTGCGAATCTTCACGTCATGCGGACACTCGGATCTGGCATGGGCGGTATGACCCACGACAACGACATTCGCATAGCCGAAGGCTTGCAACACATGTCGCTTCCCGACGATCCGGCCGAGGCCATGGCGGCGTGGCGGTTCGCCGTCAACGAGGCGGTCACCGCGTGGCATCGGGCCCGTGGCTGCGACTTTCCCGATCTCAACGACCTCGATCGGCGGCGGATGATCGACGCCATCAGGTTCTGCTTCCCGCACTACTTCATGCTCCCGCAGTACAGCAGCGCGTCGTCCTATCGGATCCGTCCGCTTGGTCCCGAGGAGACGCTATTCGAGATCTGGTCGTTGACCCGTTATCCGAACGACGAGTCGCAGTCCAGGCCCACCCCACCGGAACCGATGGCTCCCGACGACCCAAGCTGGCCGATGATTCCGGCACAAGACTTCGCCAACCTGCCGAGGCAGCAGAAGGGGCTGCACGCCAAGGGATTCGAATTCATGCGGCTTTCGCCGGAGATCGAAGGACTGATCTCCAACTTCGAGCGCGTCGTCGACGGGTTCCTTGCTGGGTTGCCCTACGAGCGGCTAGTGCCCGCGATACAGAAGACCAATACGACGATCGACGTACCGATCGCGAACCTTGGCCTCGACGAGCGGGTCACCGCATGGTGAACTGGGATGAATCCGTCGACCTCCTGATCGTGGGAAGCGGCGGCGGGGGGATGGTTGCCGCGCTGGCGGCGATCGACGACGGGATCGAGCCACTGGTCGTCGAGAAACAGGCCCTGGTCGGAGGGTCGACCGGGCTGTCCGGCGGCATGGTGTGGCTGCCGAACAATCCGTTGATGCAGGCCGAAGGCATCCCCGACTCCACCGAGGACGGCTTGGCCTACTTCGAGGACGTCATCGGCGACGTGGGTCCTGCGTCCTCGCCCGCCCGTCGCGAGATGTTCCTGACCGCAGGTGTGGAGATGCTTGATTTCCTTCTGCGCCTTGGTGTTCGGATGGTGCGGTGCCCGGGCTACAGCGACTACTACTCGAACAGCAAGGGTGGCAACGCCGTCGGGCGTTCGGTGGAAGGGGTGCCGTTCGACGCCGCAGCGCTCGGCGAGTGGGCCGAGCGAATCCAGCCGTCGATGGCGAAGAACTACGGGTTCGTCGTCAAGACCAACGAGCTGCGGTCGGTGCAGTACTTCAACCGATCGCCGAGGTCCTTCGCGGTGGCGACGCGGGTTTTTCTCCGCACCAGGCTTGCCCAGCTTCGACGACGTGAGCTGCTTACCAACGGCGCGTCGTTCATCGGTCAGATGCTGAAGGTTCTGATGGACCGCGGCGAGCCGCCGATTTGGACCAGCGCCGCGATGGAGGACCTGATCGTCGAGGACGGTCGGGTCGTTGGGGCTAGGGTTGCCAGGGACGGCTCGACGCTCAACGTCGAAGCGCGCAAGGGAGTTCTGCTCGCTGCAGGGGGCTTCGGCCGCAACGCCGACATGCGACGCCAGTACAGTGGCGACCAGCCCAACGAGGCGAAGTGGACGATTTCCAACGCGGGGGACACCGGCGAGGTGTTGCAAGCGGCGATGCGCCTCGGCGCCAAGACGGATCTGCTTGACGAGGCATGGTGGCTGCCAATGGCTTTCATCGCCGATCCGTCCGCTGCGTCGCTCGGTCAGGGACGTCAAAGGCCTGGGGCGATCTACGTGGACGGTGCAGGCAGGCGGTTCTGCAACGAATCGAACTCCTACGTCGAGGTTGGCAAGGCGATGTACGCCAACGATGCCGTGCCGTGTTGGCAGGTGTTCGACCAGGGGTACGTTCGCCGTTACGCCGCGGGCGCAAACCCGTTCGCGAAGCGCGGGGTGCCCAAGGGGCTGATCGAGAAGGGCGTCATCAAGACCGCAGGCACGATCGCGGACCTCGCGCGCGAGATCGACGTTCCCGCTGCGGAATTGACGCAAACGGTCAAGCGTTTCAATCAGTTCGCCGCGCAGGGTCTCGATCCCGACTTCGGGCGCGGACAGTCCGCCTACAACGACTGCCTTGGTGATCCGGGACATCGGCCGAACGCCTCCCTCGGGCCGATCGATCGCGCGCCGTTCTTCGCGACGAGGATCTTTCCCGGCGACGTCGGAACGTGCGGCGGCGTGATCACCAACGAGTACGCCCAGGTGATCGACGAGAACGATCGGGTGATCGACGGTTTGTATGCCACCGGCAACATCACGGCGACGGTGATGGGCCGCGCGTATCTCGGCGCGGGCGGGAGCATCGCCAACACGATGGTGTTCGGCTACGTGGCCGCCCGTCATGCCGCGGGCGCATAGCATGGGGCACTGACACTTTCGCTTAATCTCTGCTGAGTCGTCCCCAGTCCGTGGTTCATCCACAGGGGCGGTTTCGCTGGTGGCGGATGTGTCGGGTGGCTGATTAGCGTCGGTGGTGTGTTCGATTCGCAACTGGCCGCCGTCGGGTTGGCCCGCACCCCCGGTGAGCGGGTGCGGGCCCATGCCCGGTTGGAGAACTCCGCGTGCGCGGCGCGACTGTCGGCGATGGCCGACATGCTCGCTGACGCTTATGCCGCCGACGGATCGGCCGAGCGCGAGCAGTGGCGCATCGACAACTGGGCCGCGGTGTGCGCGCAGATCGGCGCGGCGCACACCGTCACCAGCGCGGTGGCCAACGGGTTGTTGACCAACGCGGTGATCCTGCGCGAACGCCTGCCCAAGATCGCCGCCCTGTTCGCCGCCGGTGACCTCTCGTATCGGCAGGTACACGAGATCTGCTCGCGCACCGCCCTCGTGCAAGACATTGACGCGCTCGCCGCGATCGACACCGAACTGGCCGCACTGTTCGCCACGTCGGGGGCGATGTCGGTCGACGCGACGCAGAAGGCCATCGACGCCACGATCTGGACCCACGACCCTTATGCGGTGCGACGCAGCGAGACCGCCGCCCGCGGCCATCACGTCGACGTCCGCGTCGACAATGCCACCGGCACCGGATACGTCGAGGCTTCGTTGTCGGTGACCGACCTGGAGGCATTCGACAAGTGTGCCGAGGCGTTGGCGGCCACCGTCTGCTCTCGTGATCCCCGTACCATCGACGAACGCCGCAGTGCGGCGATGGGCGCGATGGGCTTGCGCTGGGACCGCCTACCGTGCCTGTGCCAATCCCCGGACTGTGATGCCGACGGCACGCCGCCGGTCGGCGGGATCATCGTCCACGTCATCACTCGCCCCGACGTCATCGACGCCGCCGGTCCCGGCGACGGTGGCGATCCGACACCCGACCCATCACCCGCCGAGGCCGAAGCCGATGTCGGCGAATCAAATCCTGGGCCCGCGCCAGCGGCCACACCGGCGGCCAGCGCTGACCCAAGTGAATCCGATTATCCCGCAGAAGAATTCGACTCAAAGATCGATTCCGCGCGCGCTTCGGCAAGATCGAACGACGCCCCAGCCGAATCCGACCGCGCGCCAGCTGAATCCGACCGCGCGCCAGCTGAATCCGGTCGCGCGCCAGCTGAATCCGACCGTGCGCCAGCTGAATCCGGTTGCGACCGCGCGCCGATGGGTGATCTGCGCGCCCAGCGCCGCGCCCTGCACGGCGGGCCCCATCCCCTGCTGCCCCAACCCTGGCACACCTACACCTGGTCGGGGCTGAGCGCCGCGCTGACTGCCGACCCCGGCGAATACTGCCCGGCCCGGCCCGGGGTGATCCTGGGCGGGCCGGTCGTGCCCGCAGCCGTGCTCGCCCAAGCCGCCATGCACGCCACGATGACACCGTTGATCCATCCGGGCAATGCGCCACCCGAACCGCGCTACCGCCCGTCGACGGCGCTGGCCGAGTTCATCCGATGCCGGGATCTGACGTGTAGGTTTCCGGGCTGCACCCGACCGGCGACGGTCGCCGACGTCGACCACACCATTCCGTATCCCCATGGGCCGACGCAGGCGTCGAACCTGAAATGCCTCTGCCGGCAACATCACTTGCTGAAAACCTTCTGGCCTGGCTGGTCGGATCGGCAGTACCCCGATGGCACGTTGGTGTGGACCGACCCCGACGGCCAGACCTACACGACCCAGCCCGGCAGCCGGCTGCTGTTCCCCGAACTGTGTGAACCCACCGCGCCAGCGGTCACCACCGGCACCCCGCCGCCGAAAGCCACTGCCGGGATGATGATGCCCCGCCGTAGGACCACCCGCGCCCATGATCGCGCCCGCCGCATCGCCGACGAACGCGCCCGCAACCAAGAACTAATCGACAACCCCCAAGAACCAGAAGAGCCCGAGATCCCCGAGCCACTTCCACACCCCAGCGACGACGACCCACCGCCGTTCTAACTTCGTGCCGCTCTACTCGGCTGGCGCCTCGGGCGTATCGCGCTCGACGAAATCCCTTGGCTTGAGCCCCGATTGCTTCAGTTCAGCCCGTCGCGCCTGGACGTCGGAAGCGGCGCCGACCATGTTGGTGAGAATGTGGCTCACCTGAAGGTGCACCCGCATCCCCATCAGCTCGTAGGCGCGTTTGACGTTGCTCTTGACGGCCATCAGGGTGGTCAGCGGGATCTGCGCGAGCTTGCGGGCCATGTCCTCGACGGTGGCCTCGAGGTCGTCGCGCGCCACCACCTTGTTCAGCAATCCCCAGTCGAGCGCCTCCTGTGCGGAAAGCGTTGGCGCAAGCAACAACCAGTCCATGGTGCGGTGCCAATTCATCAACAGCCACGGTTCGATCATCGTGTGCCCGCCGGGCTCGCCCAGGCTCTGCGCCAGCGGCATCTGGAAGTACGCATCCTCCGAGGCGACGCAGAAGTCGGTGAGCAAGCCGAGGTATATCCCCCCGCCCATGCAATAGCCGTGAATCTGGCTGATCGTCGGCTTCGGGAACTCCCAGAGGTAGAGCGTCGGCCACAAGAACAGGTCGGCGGTGCCCTTGTAGAGGTCTTCGAAGGTGTCCCCGAAGTCCGGATACGGATTCTCGTCGGGCCCCCAGCGGGCGACGTGGCCGCCACAGAACCCCTTGCCGTTCGCCTTCAGGATGACGACCTTGATCTCCTTGTCGCGGTCGGCCTCCCGAAGGCACGCGTCGACCTCTTGCACCAGGACCGCGTCCTTGGTGTTCGCCCTGTCCGGTCGATTGAGGATGATCCGCGCAATCGGAGGCTCGCGTTCGTAGATGACCGCTTCCAAGGTTCGCCGTTCGATCGCCATGGTTCCCTCTCAGAGAATCGCGCCGCTGTCCTTGGCCGCCGAGATGTCGTCCCAGTCGAGGTCTAGCTCCAGCAGGATCTCCTCGGTGTGCTCCCCATATTCGGGTGCACGCGACGGCGCTGGCGGCGTTTCGTTGAATTGCACTGGTGGGGCGACGATCTGGTACTCGTTGCCGTCGGCGTCGACGTTCGGTATGACGTATCCGTTTGGCTTGACCTGCGGGTCGTTCAGCGTCTCCTTCGGCGTCGCCAGGGCGGCCCAGACACCGGGCTCGTCCTCCAGCGCCTTGCGCCAGTACTCCAGTTCCTGGCTTGCGATTGCCGCGCCAACGAGGGCACACGCCGCGTCGGCGTTGGCGATCAGATTGCTAGACGGCACGAAGCGGGGATCCTCTGCCAACTCCGGTAACCCGATCCGGGTGCAGAAACCGGCCCAGTAGCGATCGGGTTGCAGGAAGACCAGCTGGATGTACCGATCGTCACGCGTCTTGTAGCGGTTGACCAGTGGATTCATCGCCAGGCCCGGGGGTGCGCCGGGGATGCCGTCCATGTCGAAGAGGTCCGCGACGGAGATGGATGGTGCGATCGACCACATGGCCTGTGCCAGCAGTGACGAGTCGACGATCGAGGGCTCTCCGGTACGTTCCCGGTGGAACAGCGCGGCGCACAGGCCGCCGGCAAGCGTGATCCCGCCCTGCAGGTCACCGAAGGCGGGACCCTGGACGGCGGGGTTCTCGCCGAATGGCGTCAGGGTGTAGGCCACTCCGCCCCGAGAAAGGTAGGTCGCCGCGTCGAATCCGCCCTTGTCGCGGTCCGGGCCCCGGACGCCCATGCCGGTGCCACGGGCGATGATGATGTTGGGGTTGAACGACCGGATGTCCTCGACGGTCAGGCGTGCCCTTTCCAGCGGCCCAGGCAGCCAGTTCGTCAGGAACACGTCAGCGGTGGCGAGCAGCCGCCCGAAGTACTCGCGGCCGGTCTCCGACTTGATGTCGATGGCGACGCTGCGCTTGCCGCGGTTCCCGATTTCGAGGATGAAGTCGACGTGTGCCCGTGCCGCCGCCTTGGTGAAGGGGCCGATGACCAGTGCGCGTCCAGGGTCACCGCCGCGGACGTCTTCGACCTTGATGACGTCGGCACCCCAGTCGGCAAGCGCTGCGCCTGCGGCGGGCACGTATGTCCATGACGCCAACTCGACAACACGTACGCCGCGGAGCACTTCAGACATGTCGGTTCCTTGGGATTGATCCGATTTCTTTCTTTATAATTTTAGGAAGTATAGCTACCGTTGCCGTTACGGCATCGACGAGCGTGCGTCGTGAACGGGAGGAGTGAGCTTGCCCAAAGGCATGATCTACCTGCAGACGATGCCGGTCTCGGCCGATCGCGAAGCGGAATACCACGAGTGGTACAACGACACGCATCTAGAGGAGATCTGCGCCGTCGAGGGCATCACCGGCGCTCGCCGGTTCGCCCCGACCGACGGTGAAGGACCGTTCATCGCGATATACGAACTCGACTGCGACGACCTCGACGCGGTGGTCGACCGGCTCAGAGAGCTCGGCGGCAGCGGGAAGATGTCGTCCCTGCAGTACCTCAACATGCAGAATCCGCGGCCGATCCCCAAGGTGTACCGCGAGATCGGTTCCCACCAAAAGTGAGCCAAGACAACAGCATTCGAGGCGAAGCCAGCCAAAGGCGGCTGTACGCCCTGATGGTGCTCATGAAGGCGGCCGACGACCGGCTGAGCAAGGGCATCGGCACCGGCGAGTTCCAGTGTGTCTACTGGCCGTCGCGAGGGCAGGAGGCCATCGCCGCCGCCATGGGCGTGACGCTGCGGACCGACGACCAGCTGATCACCACCTACCGCGGACTGCACGACCTCATCGGCAAGGGTGTCTCCCTCGTGGAGATCTACGGCGAGCTGATGGGACGCACCGTTGGCTCTAGCCGGGGCAAGGGTGGCACGATGCACATCGCCAACCCTGAAGTGGGAGTGATGCTTTCGACGGGCATCGTCGGTGCGGGCCCGCCCGTCGCCGTCGGGCTGGCGATGGCGGCAAAGCGCAAGGGCATCGATCGCGTGACGGTCGTGAGCTTCGGTGACGGCGCAACCGCCACCGGTTCGTTCCACGAGGCCGCGAACATGGCCGCGCTCTGGGACCTGCCCGTGGTGTTCGTCTGTCAGAACAACCAGTACGCGGAGATGACGCCCGTCCGGGACACGATGAAGCTCGAACACGTCAGCGACCGTGCGGCGGGCTACGGCATGCCAGGAGTGCGGATCGACGGGAATGACCCGATCGCGGTCGCGGAGGCCCTCGCCGAGGCGGTCGGCAAGGCCCGCAGTGGCCAGGGCCCGACCTTCGTCGAATGCGTGACGTTCCGGTTCCGCGGTCACTACTTCGGCGACCGAATGCGCTACATCCCCTCCGAGCAACTCGAGGCTGCCAAGGCCGCCGATCCCGTCCCGCGGTTTCGCCGACGCCTCATCGATACCGGAGTGTGCACCGACGACGAGCTGAGCGGGATCGACGAGGGTGCGCTGCTCTCCGTCGAAGACGCGTTGAAGACCGTCATGGCGGCCGATGCCCCTACCGCCGAGGAACTGGAAAAAGACGTGTACGCCAGCCCAATTGCGTTCCCCGTCTGAGGAAGTCGGTCATGAACGAACGAGAGATGACCATGCGCGAGGCGCTGAACCTCGCGCTCGACCAAGCGTTGGAGTCCGACGATCGCGTGTTCCTGCTCGGAGAGGACATCGCAGACCCTGGCGCGTCCGGTCCGACGGCCGGGCTGTCCACCAAGTACGGCCACGACCGCGTCTTGGACACACCGATCTCGGAGGCTGCCATAGTCGGTGCTGCCATCGGCGCGGCGATCGACGGCATGCTGCCCGTCGCCGAGATCATGATCATGGACTTCATCGGCATCGCCGCCGACCAGCTGATCAACAATGCCGCGAAGATGCGGTTCATGACGGCAGGTAGGACGACGGCGCCCATCACCGTTCGCACCCAGGTGTACGGCGGCCTCGCAACCGGTGCAACGCATTCGCAGTCGCTGGAGGCGTGGTTCATGCACGTACCCGGAATGAAGGTGATCGTTCCGTCCACCCCGCGCGACGGCAAGGGCCTTCTCACGTCGGCGATATTCGACCCCGACCCGTGCCTGTTCATCGAGACCATCCGCTTGCAAGGCCAGAAGGGTCTGGTGCCAACCGATTCCGGCTTCACGATCCCGCTCGGCAAGGCCGACATCAAGAGGCCGGGCACCGACGTCAGCCTCATCGGTTACGGTCGCAGCGTCGTCGACGCGTTGGCGGCGGCGGAAACCCTTGCAGGAGAACACGGGGTCAACGCCGAGGTCGTCGACCTGCGCACGCTGGTACCCCTCGACGTCGAGACCATCGTCGAGTCCGTGGGCCGAACGCGGCGAGCCGTCGTCACCCATCACGCCGTGCAGTTCGCCGGGCCGGGTGCCGAGATCGCCGCCCTTCTAGGGGCGGAGTTGTTCGGCCGGTTGGAGGCGCCCATCGAGAGGGTCGGGGCCCGGTTCGTTCCGACGCCCGCCGCCGCTGCGCTGGAGGCGGCCGCACTGCCTTCGCCCGCGCGCATCGTCGAGGCGGCGCTGCGGACGTTGATGCCGTCTACTGCGGGTGTCCGTGGCTGACTTCATCATTCGGATCCCCAGGGTCTCGGTCGCGGTATCCGAAGCGGAACTCCTCGAATTTCTGGTCGCAGCAGGTGAACACGTCGACGAGGGCACTCCGCTCTACGTCATCGCCACCGAGAAGGTAGATCAAGAGATCGAGGCGGGTGCGTCCGGCACGGTGCGATGGATCGGACAGGTTGGCAAGACCTATGACATCGGCGCCGAGATCGGTGTGATCGAGTCATGACCACGAAAACGACGTAGGAGGACGCATGGATCTGGGACCCGAGACGCGCGAGCGAATCATCTACGAGAAGAGCGGGGCCATCGCCCGCATCACGCTGAACTGGCCGGAGAAGGCGAACGCCCAGGATCAGAAGCTCGCCGAGGAAGTCGACGCGGCACTGCTCGACGCCGACCGCGACTACGACGTCAAGGTCCTGATCCTCAAGGCGAACGGCAAGGGCTTCTGCTCGGGCCATTGCATCGGCGACAACGCGACCGACTACCCCGCCTTCGCCGAGGGCGCCGCGCGCACTGGCACGCCGTGGAAAGCCCAGACGGACCTCTTCGTCAAGCCGACGCTGAACCTATGGGAATTCTCCAAGCCGACCATCGCCCAGGTGCACGGCTATTGCCTCGGTGGCGGCACTCACTACGGGCTGACGACCGACATCGTGATCGCCTCCGACGACGCCTACTTCTCGTACCCGCCGCTGCAGGGGTTCGGCATGCCATCTGGCGAATGTTCCATCGAGCCTTGGGTTTTCATGAACTGGCGGCGGGCGGCCTTCTATCTCTACACCTCAGAGGTCGTCAATGCGGAGAAGGCGTTGGAATACGGCCTCATCAACGAGGTGGTGCCACGCGCCGAGTTGAACGACCGCGTCGAGTCGATCGCGCGGCTCATCTCCCAAGCTCCGTTGACGACGTTGATGGCAACCAAGGCGAACATCAAACGTGCCTGGGAGCTGATGGGGATGCGGGTGCACTGGCAGACCTCCAACGACCTGGTCGTCCTCGCGTCGATGAGCAAGGACGTCCAGGCGCTGATCGGTCAGGTGCTGAGCGGCCAGATCAAGCCTGCGGAGATGGCTGCTCGGCAAGCAGCGGCCGCCGCATCGAGCGACGGTTCGCCGGCGACGTAACACCGTGAACATTGCCGACCACGCCGCCAGGGATCCGCACTCGCCTGCGCTGATACCGGCGGACGGAGAGCCCGTCAGCTATGGCGAGCTCTACGCGAGGAGTCAGCGCGTCGCCGCGTTGCTCCACGAGGCAGGGCTGCGGCGGGGTGACGGGGTGGCCCTGGTTCTACCGAATCGCCGGGAGTTCTTCGAAATCACCTGGGGTTGCCAGCTTTCCGGGCTCTACTACACCGCGGTGAATACTCACTTCACGCCAGACGAGGTGTCCTATGTGATCGCCGACTCCGAAGCGCGGGCAGTGTTCGTCGACGCGTCCATGACGGGAGTGGCAGAGCACGTTCTCGCATTGGGCTACGTTCACGTCGCCGTCGGTGGCGACCTGCCCGGCTGGTGTTCCTACGAGGGAGCCCTCGCCGATGCGGGTGCCGCGCCGCCCCATTCGGATGGCTCCGAGATGCTGTACTCGTCCGGCACGACGGGGCGGCCCAAGGCGGTGCGCCGCCCGCTGCCGACGGATGGCAACGGGTCGTGGGGGCAGAACGTTCTCGAGCAGGCGCTGCGGCAGCGCTACGACATGACGCCTTCCGACGTGTACCTATCCCCGGCGCCGCTGTATCACGCTGCGGGCGTCAACTACTCGATGGCGGTCCACAGGGTGGGTGCGGCGGTCGTCCTGATGCGCAAGTTCGATGCAGAGGCGGTCCTGCGCCTCATCTCCGAGCATCGAGTCACCCACGCCCAGTTCGTGCCGACCATGTTCGTGCGGATGCTCAAATTGCCTGCAGACGTGCGCAATTCGTATGACGTGTCCAGTCTGGAATGCGTGATTCATGCGGCGGCGCCGTGCCCCGTCGACGTCAAACACCAGATGATGGAGTGGTTCGGCCCCATCGTTCACGAGTACTACGGCGGTACGGAGGGCTTCGCGGGCTGCATCATCGGGCCGAAGGAGTGGCTGGCTCACCCAGGGTCGGTGGGCAAGCCGTTCAGCGCCGTTCACGTCCTCGACGAGGACGGGGTCGAGCTCGACGTCGGGCAGTCGGGCGAGTTGTTCTTCGAGGGCGGACCGCAGTTCGAGTACTTCAAGGATCCAGAGAAGACCGCATCGGTATCCAACGACAGGGGATGGCGGTCCCTTGGCGACATGGGCTACGTCGACGAAGATGGCTACCTTTATCTCACCGACCGGTCGACGTTCATGATCGTCTCCGGGGGTGTGAACATCTACCCGCAGGAGGTAGAGAACCTCCTGGTGATGCATCCCAAACTCGTCGACGCAGCGGTGTTCGGCGTGCCCAACGACGAGTTCGGCGAGGAGGTCAAGGCCGTCGTGCAACCCGTCGACGGAATCGCACATGGCCCGGAATTGGCCGCTGAGCTCATCGAGTACTGCCGCGCCAACTTGGCGGCCTACAAGTGCCCGCGCTCAGTCGAATTCGACTCAGAGTTGCCGCGTGACCCGAACGGCAAGTTGTACAAGAGGCGTATCCGCGAGCGTTACTGGCAGGGTCGCTCGTCACGCATTCTGTAGTGGGCGGAACGTGACCGGCAGGCTTCCCGGCGAACGGAACGGCATGCCGACGATCTTGGAATCCTCGCTCGGCACCAGCGCAAGGTCCGTCACGCGGTCGAACAGACTGTTCAGCATCGCCTTCGTCTCGACCCTGGCCAGATGCATCCCGAGGCAGCTGTGAATGCCCCCTGCGAAGGAGATGTGCGCCCGTCGCGGTCGGTGGATGTCGAACGTGTCGGGATCGGTCCAGCGCTTCTCGTCGCGGTTGGCCGACCCCATGCACAGCGTGACCGCCGCGCCCTTCGGGATCGTCATGCCGTGCATCTCCACGTCGCGAGTGGTGTTGCGCGCCACCAGAACCAGCGGCGTCTCGTACCTGATCCCCTCCTCGATCGCGGCGGGGATGAGGTCGCGATCCCTTTGCACCGCCTCGAGTTGCTCGGGATGGGTGAGCAACAGTTGCAACAGATTTCCCGACGACCGGTAGGTGGTCTCCAGCCCCGCGGGGAGTAGCAGCCGCAGGAACGAGATGATCGCCTCGTCGGTGAGCTTCTCGCCGTCGATCTCCGCGGCGACGAGATCGCCGATGACGTCGTCGGTCATCTTGCTTCGGCGCTGGTCCACCTGGTCTTGAAAGTAGGTGCCCAACTCGACGGACGCGTTGAAGCCTGCCTCGATGTCGTCCATGATCGAGATGAGGTCCAGTGATAGCCGGCGGAACATCTCCAGGTCGTCCTCGGGAAGGCCGAGCAGTGCCGCGGTCACTCGGGTGGGGAACTCGAACGTGACGGCCTTGACCAGGTCGGCCTGCCCGTCGTTCTTGATCTCGTCGACGAGTCGGTCACAGATGGGGTCGATCACCTCGGGTTCCCACTGTGTCAGCGCGCTCTGCCGAAAGGCCTTCGCCACCAAGCTGCGGTGGTCGTGATGCTGTTTTCCGTGCATGCCAAGGATCGTCGGGCCGAACATGAGGCCGATGGTGGCGTTGTACATCTCCGATCCGAAGACCTCGTCCTCGCGGAAAGCCGTGAAGACACTTTCGAAGTCGAACAGCGTCCAGTTCTCCTCTGACTTGAGCTCCTCCGGCATCAGTTCGCTCTCCATGAGCACGCCACGCCAGACAGGCGCGGTCCTGCGCATGTGGTTGAAGTAGCCGTATGGATCGCTGGTCAGAGTGGGGACGACCGATTGGCCGTCCGGATCGGCGCTGATCGTCACACGTGCCTCCCGGGCAGCAAATAATGGCGCCTTCCTTGGCGCGGACTCTATCTTTACTATTTTAAGAAGCTAGGTCAAGGAGTGCCCGTCACGCCGAGGTCGACTCGGGAAGATCGTCCGCCGCTGATCAGATGGAAGATGAACGGCTGTAACGGAATTCGCGAATGATCAGCCGTGTCCGGCCAGCGCTTTCTGAGATAACGCGACGATGCGCTGCTCGAGACCGCCCGCGACGAGATAGGTCTGCGTGGTCGCGAGGTGCTTCGCGGCCAGCTTGCGGGCCTTTTCGTCGTCACCCGCCTCGATGGCGTCGACCAACTTGGTGTGCGCGGTGAGCGTGTTGCGGCGCTGCGACATCGTCGGTAATTGACCGCGGGACGCTCGTTCCTTAGCCCACCAACTAAGGTGGCCGCCCCAGAGCGTCTCCAGGCTTCCTACGACCGCCACCATGGTGTGATTGCCGCAGCCCCTTACGATCTCGTCGTGAAATTGTCCACCGATCTCGGCGAACCGAGGCACGTCGTCGATGGCCTGTGCCATCGACTCGTTGATCTCGCGAAGCCGTGGAACCAGTTCCTCGCCACGGTCGTCACGCCGCGCGGCCAGGGCGGAGCACGTCGGCTCCAGCTCCTGAAGGGCAGTGCCGAGGTCGCCCAAGTGCACTTCGTCGCGCTGCAACAGCAGACCGAGCATGTAGGCCGCGCTCGCCTTGGCGGGTGCATGCACGACGGCGCCGCCGCGGTTGCCGCGGCGGACCGACACCAGGCCTTCGGTCTCCAGGATTCGCAACGCCTCGCGCAGGGATACCAGACTGACGTTGAATTGTGCGACGAGCAGTTCCTGGCGGGGCAGCAAGTCGCCGTCGGACAGTTCGCCGTCGATGATCTGCCTGCGAAGCTCGTCGGCGACGATCTCAGCGGTTCGACGCGCGGACAACCTACGTCGTGCTTCGGGCCCGATTCCCAATGTCGTCATGGCAGGAGGAATTTTAACAGTGATTGCCCTGCTAGCAGGCGTCTCTATTCGTCAATAGTTACAAAGATTACAAAGACGCGCTACAGCGGCAGGCAGTTCGGCTTCAAATTGGAGAAGTGAACGGCGGGCTTGCCGTCGATGGTGACGAAGGCTGTCCCGTCATCCCACGTCGTTCCCGGCTGAATCCAAGGCGGTACGCCGTTCGGATAGGTGATCGTCAGGTCGGAGTAGAACTTGACGTCCGTTGGGCAGAGAGTACTGCTCGGCGGCAACGGATTCCACGCATGCACGATGATGGGGTTGTTGAGCAACGGTCCCTGGGCACAGTTGGGTTGGCACTCGATCGAGGCGTCCGTACCCGTGCCCTTCGCCCCGTCGGGTCCCCACGATGTCCATGTCATGTTCTCCATCACACCGGTGCCGTCGCAGTTGTAGTCGAAGCGGGTCGGTCGCTGAGGCGCAGGCTGGTTCGGGTTGAAGCACTTGCCGATGGCGAAGGTGGGTGCCGCGGGTAGCGGATCCGCCATGGCCTGAGTAGTCATCGGACCCATCGCGGCAGCGGAGGCGATGACGATGGAAGCCAGTGTGCGGTACATCGGGGGATGCTAACAGCGCGACGAAGGGCCTCGCGAGGTGACGATGCGCCTAACATCGGCCCATGCACAGCGCCAAGATCCTGATCACGGGCCCGACGGGGCAGGTCGCCGCTCCAATCGCCCGGGCCCTCGCGGTCGAAAACGAGGTGTGGGGGATCGCCCGCTTCACCGACGCCGCCGCGAGGGAGGAACTGGAGAAGGCGGGCGTCCGCTGCGAGAAGGTCAACCTGGCCGGCGGCGACTTCTCGAACGTCCCGACCGACTTCGACTACGTGCTCAACCTGGCAGTGGCCAAGAGCGGCAGGTGGGACAAGGACCTCGCGGCGAACGCCGAGTCGGTCGGCTTGCTCATGGCCCACTGCCGTGGCGCCAAGGCCTTCCTACATTGCTCGTCTGGTGCCGTGTATGACCCGGCCGACGATGATCCGAGGACGGAAGGGACCTCACTCGGCGACAATCACAAGCCCATGTTTCTGACGTATTCCATCTCGAAGATCGCGGGGGAGGTCGTCGTGCGGACGATGGCGCGGGCCCTCGACGTGCCCGCCGTGATCGCGCGCCTCAACGTGCCCTACGGCGACAACGGCGGATGGCCGTTCTTCCAGATGGAGATGATGCTTTCCGGCATGCCGATTCCAGTCCCGTCTGGTGGACCGGCGCTATACAACCCGATCCACGAGGACGACATCATCGCCGGAATTCCGAAGTTGCTAGAGGCCGCATCCGTTCCTGCGACGACGGTCAACTGGGGAGGGGATCAGGTGGTCAGCCTCCAGGAGTGGTGTGAGTACCTCGGCTCGCTGGTTGGCAAGGAACCAATCTTCGAGGAGAGCGCCAAGGCGCTGCGCGGCAACGTCCTGGACGTGAGTCGAATGCACGATCTCATCGGCGGCACGACCGTCGACTGGCGGGACGGAATGCGCCGGATGGCGCAAAGGTTCCACCCGGAATTGGTAACCGGAGTGTGAGTCACCTCACCCCTCCCGGGGATCGGCATTCTGCGTTGGCAGCCAACGGAACTCCGATCACGATTTGATCTCGCTCTGGCCACGGAACCGAAAGTCTTGGCCTGTGCAGATCCAACTCTCAGACGACTCTCAGTCGGCCGGTGGACACTGGGGCTACGCATTTGCTGGCCCTTGACGGCCACTTCGTAGAGAGAACAGCGCAAACGACATGACGAATCACCCGCGGTACCCGCAGCAGCCCCGCCGCAGTGCTGTGCCGAACCAGGCAGCCGGTCCGAATCAGCCTGTGGCCCAACATTACCCGGGCTACCCGGCTCCCGGTCAGCAGCGCCCGGCCTACGATTGGCGCTACGCCACCCAGCAGCTGCCGCATGCCCAGCAGGGCGCTCCCCAGCAGCCCCATCCGGTGCCAGCCTTGGCAAATCCCAAGCCGCGCAAGCGCTCTCGCGTCGGCGTCGTGATCGGCAGTATGGCCGCCGTTGCAGTGGTGTCCGCGGGCGCCGGTGCTCTGGTTGTCGGCACCCACACCACAGAGCGGCCTGCGGCAACCGTCGCGTCCGCACCGTCGGTGCTTCCCGGCAAGCCCGTCGCCGCTCCAGCTCCCGTCGCCGCTCCCGCCGGTTCGGTCGAGCAGGTGGCAGCCAAGGTGCTGCCAAGCGTCGTGAAGCTGCAGGTCGATCTGGCAGGCGGTCAGAGCGAAGAAGGCTCCGGCATCGTGCTGTCGCAAGACGGGTTGATCCTGACCAACAACCACGTCGTCGCTGCCCTGAGCGGCCCGGCGCCAGGTGACGGCGTGCCAAGCGGCATGCAAGACGGGCGCGGAGGCCCTGGTGGCGCCACGAAGGCAACCGTGACACTGTCCGACGGGAAGACCGCACCGTTCAGCGTCGTCGGCGCCGATCCCTCCAGCGACATCGCGGTCGTCAGGGCCGACGGCCTCTCGGGGCTCACGCCGATCACCCTTGGCACCTCCAAGGATCTGAAGGTCGGCCAGAACGTAGTGGCCATCGGCTCGCCATTGGGCCTGCAGGGCACCGTCACGACCGGCATCATCAGCGCGTTGGACCGTCCCGTCGCCGCCGGTGACGGCGGCAGCCAGGGGGGTGCCGTGCTCAACGCGATCCAGACCGACGCGGCCATCAACCCCGGCAACTCCGGCGGAGCGCTAGTGAACATGAGCGGCGAATTGATTGGCGTCAACTCGGCGATCGCATCGCTGGGCGGCGGCGATGGCGGCGGCCAGGCTGGTTCGATCGGGCTCGGCTTCGCGATCCCCGTGGATCAGGCCAAGCGTGTCGCCGACGAGCTCACCACCACCGGAACGGCCACCCACGCCTCGTTGGGCGTGCAGCTGAGCAATGACGGCGGCGGACACGGTGCCGCGATCGCGCAGGTCGTCGCGGGTGGGCCTGCTGCAGCGGCGGGTGTCCCCGACGGCGTCATCGTCACGAAGGTCGACGATCAGGTGATCGAGGGTGCCGACGGCCTGGTAGCGGCGGTGCGGTCGAAGGCGCCCGGCGACAAGGTGACGCTCACCTACGAGGACTCGTCGGGTCAGAGCCAGACCGCCGAGGTCACGCTGGGCACCGCGAGCCAGTAGGCCCGCAAGCACAGACGTCGATCGCAGGACTGGTCGACGCCGAGAAGCGACAGGGTGCGACCGAGGCCGAGGAACACCGCGACGCACAACGTCAGGTCCAGGATTTCGTCGTCGGCGAACGCCGCACGGAGCTTGCCGAAGAATTCGTCGGCGAGCGAGCCGTGATCGGTGGCGAACCGATCAGATCATTGCGGCTTCGCCACCTGGTCCGTCGGGAATGTCGAGTCTGGCCATGCCGTCCGACTGTAGCGACGGAGCTTCAGCGGGCGGTCGACTTCGCGCGTTCTCGCGGCGTGGTCGCTCCCCAGATGCCGTACTTCTCGGGCGTCCGCAGAGCGTGCTCGCGGCATTCCGCGATGACCGGGCAGTCCAGACAGATGCGCTTGGCTCGCTGCTCGTGGGCTCGCTGGCCGCGCCGGGTCGTGTCCTCGGGGAAGAAGACCTCGGACGGCAGATTCTGGCACCGGCCATAGTGCTGCCAGGTCCACTCGTCGAGGACGGGTCGCAGCGGCTGACTCATGTTCGAACCGAGCGGGCATCGGCGAGCGCAGACCCCCACGCGTTGAACGCTTCGAGATGCTCGCTCGTCGATCCGGACACTCCAGTGGCCAGTGCTACCAGCGCGTCGGACGTCGCTCCGAGGCCAATCCCGCTGCGGTGCACGACGTCTGCCAACTCCGCGAACGCCTCGTCGGGCGAACATCCGCGCAGCGCGATGATGATCCCGATCGCGGTGTCGATCGCCTTCCTGGTAGTTCCGTCGCCGACGTGGCTGCGATGACTTTGCACGAGACCATCGTCGGGTGAACGTCGACCCGCGCCAATAGATCCGCGCACCGTGAGTTCGACACGTCAGCCGACGTTGACACCGCCCTCGGCGATGCGCCGCACCGCAGCGATGAACACGTCGATCTCGTCGAAGGTGTTGTAGAACGCGAACGACGGGCGCACCGTCGCTTCCAGGCCCAGTCGTCGCAGTATGGGCTGCGCGCAATGATGGCCTGCGCGTACGGCGATGCCCTCTGCGTTCAGCGCCTTACCGACCTCTAGCGGTTCATGTCCTGCCAACACGAAGGACAACACGCTGGCCTTCTCCTGTGCGGTGCCGACCAGTCGGACGCCAGGAATGTCGCCGAGCAGGGGAGTGGCGTATTCGAGTAGCGCATGCTCGTATGCCGCGATCCGTTCGATGCCGACGCGCTCGACATAGCGCAGCGCCTCCGCGAGCCCCACCGCATCGGCGATGTTGCCGGTCCCAGCTTCGAACTTGTTCGGAAGACCTTGGTACAGCGAGCGTTCCAGTGTGACGTCGGCGATCATGTTGCCGCCGCCCTGCCACGGTGGAGTCTCCTCCAGCACCTCTTCGCGGCCGTACAGAACGCCGATGCCCGTTGGGCCGAGAATCTTGTGGCCCGAGAAGACGAAGAAGTCGGCGCCCAGCGCCCGTACGTCGATCGGTATGTGAGGGATCGACTGCGCTCCGTCGATGAGCACCCGTGCCCCGTAACGGTGGCCCAGTTCGACGATCTTCTGGACCGGCGTGACGGTGCCAAGCGCGTTGGAAACATGCGTCGCGGCAACGAGTTTGGTCCGCGGTCCGAGTAGGTCCTCGAACTCGGAGAGCAACAGATTTCCGGCATCGTCCACCGGCGCCACCTTCAGCACGGCTCCGGTGCGCTGCGAAAGTAGCTGCCACGGAACGATGTTGGCGTGATGCTCGAGGTGGGTGATGACGATCTCGTCGCCGGGGCCGAGGTGCTTGCCACCCCAGGCGTAGGCCACCAAGTTGATGGCCTCGGTGGTGCCGCGGACGAAGATGTTCTCCTCGGGCTTTGCGGCTCCGATGAAGCGCCGCACCGTCTCTCTCGCGTCTTCGTAGGCATCGGTCGCCCGCGCGGCCAATTCGTGTGCGGCGCGGTGGATATTGGAGTTCTCGTGCGCGTAGAAGTAGGCAAGCCTGTCGATCACGGCCTGCGGCTTCTGGGTGGTGGCCGCATTGTCGAACCAGATCAGCGGCTTGCCGTTGACCGTCTCCCGCAGGATCGGGAAGTCGGCTCGCAACGCGTTGACGTCGAAGATCTCGTGGTCGTCGCGCAACTCGGGGACGGGCTCGCGAGTTGGGACTGTCGAACTGCCAGAAAGAAAGTAGTAGTTCGCCTCGTCGCCCGCCGGTGCGGCGGTGGGAGTCCCCGACCACCCGAGGTCGACGACCTGCGGTGCCTCGGATGGCCAACCGGGACCGGATCCGCACGGTGCCACGGGGGTAGTAGGCCGCGTTCCCGCCAAGACCCCGGGAACGGTGGGCACGATGTCGGTCGGGACGGCGTGCGACGTGAGGTCAGGCACGTTCCCACGCGGTGCGACCGCCACCGTTTGGGGTGGAATCGCTTCTGGACCAGGCGAAGTCGGTGCCGGAAGGGTAGTGCTCGGCACTGGGTTGAGTGGCGGTGGCGGGATGACGGGGGTCGACGTCCCGAGGGCCGCGCTCGCCGCAGAGGTGGCGGCCGTCACGTCGGGCGCGGTGCCGCGCGGGGCGACGGGGGCAGATTGCGGAGGACTGTCGGCACCCGGCCGGAAACTGGCAGCGAACAGCTGGTTGGCCAGCGCCGCCAATTCGGCCTCGCTGATGGGTAGGTCGCCTTCGGCGTCTACCGAGCGGTATTCCTTCCCTTCGCTTCGCTCGCCCGGATACTCACTCGTACTCATGGAACTTGTCCACCGCGACGTCGTCGAGCACGGCGAGCGCATCGTCGGTGAGCACGGCCAGCGACGAGTACAGCGTGACGAGGTACGACGCGATCGCGGAGCGGTTGATCCCCGTGAACCGAACGGAAAGGCCGGGCGCCTGCTCGCCGACCAGTCCCGGCTGGAACAGGCCGACTACGCCTTGGCGCTCCTCGCCGGTGCGAACGAGGATGAACTTGGTCTTGCTCTTCTCCACGGGCACCTTGTCCGACGGAACGATCGGGATGCCGCGCCACGTAATGAACTGCGCGCCGAACAGGTTCACGACCACCGGTGGCACACCGCGGCGGGTGGCCTCACGGCCGAAGGCGGCGACACCGAGAGGGTGGGTGAGGAAGAAGCCCGGGGTCTTCCAAACCTTGGTGATCAACGCGTCGAGGTCGTCGGGTGTAGGCGCTCCTCCGAGAGTCTTGATGGTCTGTTCGGGCGTGACCTGCGCAAGTAGGCCGTACTCCGGGTTGTTGATGAGCTCGGACTCCTGGCGTTCCTTGATGGTCTCGATGGTGAGCCGCAACTGCTGGGCGATCTGATCGTGCGGGCTCGAGTAGAGGTCCGAGACCCGGGTGTTGACGTCGAGCAGCGTCGAAATCGATCGCAGCGTGTATTCGCGCGGGTTGGTCTCGTAGTCGACGTAGGTCTGGGGCAGCGGATCCTCGATGCCCGCATCGCCCTCGTCGGCGTGGATCGCGACGCTCTCCGGATTGACCACCCGGTTGACGCGGTAGATGCCTGCCTCGACGGGCACGAAGCTCAACAGGTGCAGCAGCCACCGCGGAGTGATCGTCGATAGCTGGGGAACGGTCTTGGTGGCGTTGGCCAGCTGCCTCGCGCCGCCCGCGCCGAGTGCCTGGGATTCGTTCTGTGCCGAGGTCATTGTCTCTGCCTTCTCGTCGGTCACGGGCCCGAAGAAGAGGGCCACGCGGCAACCTTAACGAGCGTGCACGTCGCGCGCTCGCTTGCCTGGGATCTTGAAACTCGTTTTACTCAGGGTGATTCAAACTGCTCTTCGCCGCCGCGCCGGTGTCCGTCTGGACTTCCCTTGGCCCGATCGACCCTGGCAATTCAGTTGACCAGTCACTCCCGTCCGCCCCCATCGTCGGAGCCGACACCAATCATGATCGCTAGTCGTCGTTTCCATACGGTTACACGCAGCGTGATGTGAAGCCGGGTGCAGGCCGACCTCGGTTTGCCGTATGGTGTTCGGCATGCAACACGCCGCACCGCTGCGCTTCGTCTCCACGCGCTGCCTCGTCGTGCGCTGTTGTTGTTGATTCTCTGACCCGGTAGTACCGCGCTTCCGCCCGCCGATCGCGGCGATGAGTTCACATGCGCTGATCAGAGTTCTCAAGGAATCGACGACCGATGTCCGTCCCCATTGCTCCACCCTTGCCTGCCTCACTGCCCGGCCGTGTTCGCGGCGGTGTGGTCAGTAGGCGCCGGATCCATCCACGTCCCGCAGCCGAGCTATCGCAGCTGACGCGCTACCGCGGCGGTACCTATTCGCACACCGTCGACACCATCGTGTTCAGCGACGGCACGTCGGCTCGCACCGACCTGATCCGGCTCAACCCCAACATCGAGGCATACTCCTTGGACTTCGCGGGCCTCGCACCGACAACGCCATCGCGGTACCGGGCCGAGACGTGGTCGGCGGTTCCGAATGTGCGGGCCCGCGCGGTCGAGGCCGAGGTCGACTGGATTCTGCGAAATTCCTATCCGCGGTTGCGGCCGGCTGAACTGAGTCGACGGGTGCGTGCCGCGGGCCATCAGGTCGGAGCCGCCAACATCGCAGAACACGAGGCGATCGCCGCGACGCAGGCCGCGATCTGGTCCCTGACCAACGGGCTTGCCCTCGACACGCGACCGCTGAACGTGCCCAATACGATCGACGAGACCACGCCTGGCGCATGGGCTTTCGAGTTCGACGGCGAGCCGCAACTGGGCGGCTATTCGCTGCGCGCGACCGCGCAGCGCCCAGTCGAGGTCAGCCTTCAGAAGTCGGCAGACGGCATCGCCTGGGAGGACGTCGCGACGTCGCGGCTCTCGATTGCCGCGGGCCGCGATCACTACAGCAAGACGCTCGGCGTCGGCGCTACCGTGTCCAACAGCGGCAGTGGGGGGACCAGCCGCGGCTACCGCCACTACCGGCTGGTCGTGGACGCCGATCAGCCGGCAGGGGTCGCGATCATCGACGTGCAATTCTGGCTGCACGATTCGCGCAATCACCGCAATGCCGACCGCGTCGTGGCGCTCTACGAGTACCTGCTGGCAGGGGCCCGCGATGCGCGCGACCGTACTGTCTCGCCGGAACTGGACTCCTCGGACGCAGTCGTGGACGGCGATACGGTGGGCCCGTTCCGGCTGCGCGTCACCGACAGCGCCGGGTTGAGCGTCTCTGGCAATCACGCGATCGTCGACGCGGACGGAGTCGAGTTCAGTGGCCCGGTCGGCACCGGTCAGGAGTTCTACGTTCGGGGCGCGTCAGGCTCCTCTGCAACGACGATCACGGCGACCGTGCCGGGCACGGCGGACGGTTTCGGCGGGCGGGTGTTGACCGGTGTGGCACGCGACGACGTATCGGGCCGGCTCACCCCGCTCGCACTGAGCGTGCCAACCCGCCTCGTCATCGACTTCGACGTCCGTTGGGAGTCTCAGAGCGGGTTGAGGATTCGCTGAAGGAACTGGCGCGTCCGCTCTTCCTTCGGATCGCCGATGACCTCATCGGGCGTGCCCTTCTCCAGGATGATGCCGTGATCGGTGAACAGCACCTGATTGGAAACCTGTCTGGCGAACTGGATTTCGTGCGTCACGATCACCAGGGTCCAACCCTCGACGGCGAGATCCTTGATCACGGATAGCACTTCGCCAACCAGTTCAGGATCGAGTGCCGAGGTCGGTTCATCGAACAACACCAGCTTGGGCTTCAGCGCCAGAGCCCTTGCGATGCCGACGCGCTGCTGCTGGCCGCCCGAGAGCTGATACGGGTACTGGTCCTTCTTGGCTGCCAACCCGACCTGTTCGAGAAGCTCGACTGCTTCCGCCTCGGCCTCGTCCTTCGGCCGCTTCTGCACGATCACGGGTCCCTCGGTGATGTTCTCCAACACCGTCTTGTGGGGAAACAGGTTGTGCCCCTGAAACACGAAGCCGCTTCGCGACTGAAACCTGCGCACCTCTGGTTTCGGTATGGGCTTGGAGAAGTCGAGCTCGACGTCGTCAACCCGGATCACGCCGGCATCGGCCCTGTCGAGTGCGTTGAGCGTGCGCAGCAGTGTGGTCTTACCCGAACCCGATGGTCCGATGATGGCGGTCGCCGTGCCGCGCTCCACGGTGAAGGAGACGCCCTTGAGCACCTTGTTGTCGCCGAACGCCTTCTCCACTCCTTCTGCGGTGACACGGTATTCGACCTCGCCGCCGGCCTCGGTCTTGCCTTCGGTTCCGTTGTCAGTCATCGGGCCACGTACCTTTCCAGTCGACGTTCGAGGCGGCTCTGGCCGAACGAGAGTGCCAGGCAGATCACCCAGTAGTACACGGCGGCGGTGCCGTAGAGCGCGAAGAATTCGAACGTAGGCGCAGCGACGTTTTGAGCGGTTCGGAACAGTTCGGTCACCAGGATCGTCGAGGCCAGCGACGTGTCCTTGACCAACGAGATCAGAGTGTTGGACAACGGCGGGACCGCCACCCGGGCGGCTTGCGGCAGGATGATACGACGCAGTGCGCCAACGTAATTGAAGCCGATGGTCTCAGCCGCCTCCCACTGGCCCTTCGGAATGCTCTGGATCGACGACCGGATGATCTCGGCCGCGTAGCCACCGACGTTGAGGCTGAATGCAATTATCGCTGCGGGGAAGGGATCGATCTTCACGCCGAACTCGGGTAGTGCGTAGAAGATGATGAACAACTGCACCAGCAGAGGCGTGCCCCGGATGATCGAGATGTAGAAGCGGGCGATGTTGGAGAGCACCGCGTTCTTCGACAACCTAGCCAGGGCGACGCCCAGTGCGGTCACCAGTCCGACGATGAAGCTGATGATCGTCAGCGGGATCGTCACCGTGATAGCGGCCTTGGCCAGCGGCCAGAGGTTGTCGGCGATCAGCTTCCAGGTGGAGCGCGGCTGCTCGCCTTGCGGCTTCTGCTGCTCGGTTCCGCCGGAGACGTTGGCCTTGAGGTACTTGTTCGAGATCGTCGCGAGTGTTCCGTCGTCGCTCAACTCCTTGAGCGCCTTGTTGAGCTCGGGCAGCAGCCCGCTGCCCTTGCGCGCCGCGAATCCCTGCTCGCTCTTCTCGTCGGTCTGCGCGGCGATCTTGACGCTCTTGTCGCCGGTCTCGGCGAGGTACTGGTAGACGGCGATGCTGTCGTTGACGACGACGTTCACGCGGCCCTGGTTCAGCAGCTTGATGGCCTGGGCGAAACCGTCGACCGACTCGACGCGAGCGCCGTTGTCGCGCGCGAGTTGCGCCCAGTTGCTGGTTGGGTTCTCCGCGGCGATCTTGCCTTCGAGGTCCTTTAGCGACTTGATCGAGTCGTCGTCAGCCCTCGTGACGATGACGCCCTGACCGATGGCATACGGATCGGAGAGGTCGTACTTGGCCTTGCGCTCGTCGTTGATGGTGACCTGGTTGGCCACGATGTCGAACCGGTTCGACTGGAGCGCAGCGAACATCGAATCCCACGGCGTCTCAACGAATTCGACCTTCACGCCGAGCTTGTCGCCGACCGCCTTCGCAACGTCGACGTCGTAGCCGACCAACTGGTCGCTCTGGTCGTGATAGCTGAAGGGTGCGTAAACGCCTTCTGTGCCGACCCGTAGGACTCCCGCGGACTGTATTCGGTCGGGGCTGTTCGAATCTGACGACCCGCAGGCCGCGGCGGCAAACGCCGTCACGAGCGCGATCAGCGCGACCAAGGCTCTTCGCAGGAAGGTGGACATCGTGGCAACCTAACAAACCGGCCAGTCGAGTCCCAGGGTTCCGCTCAGCCGGGTTCGTATCTTTGCGGTCTAGTTCGCCAGTCGACGCACTCCTTCAGGCCCGATGCGGACGTCGGCGCTCGGATCGAAGCGATAACCGCGCCCACGCACCGTGACGAGGACGTGCGCGTGCGTGCCGAGCTTGGCGCGCAGGCGGCGGATGTGTGTGTCGACCGTGCGATCCGAGATGGCCTCGTCGCCTGGGCGACGGTCGCTCCACACGTTGTGCAACAGAGTTGCACGGGACACGGTGTGGTGGGGTCTGCCAGCGAGATAGGCGAGAAGTTGAAACTCCCTGTAGGCCAACCTAATTAACTGCCCATCGATGGCGACCCGCCGACTAGGCACGTCGACCGTCAGTCCCGTTCGCACCGGCGGTTCGACCGGGGTCGACACCACTGCCTTGCGGGCGCGTACACCTGGGACGAAATGCGGGAGTGTCCTTCCGAACTCGTCGGCGAGACGCGCGACGTCCGCGGCGCCGGCCTCGAGGCCGTCGGGCACGTCGATGACGAGGACGACCCGTAGGGCGGCGCCCCTCGGCTGCGGCGCGGCCTGATACACGAACATCACTGTCCGGCGTTGGTCGCATGGGGAACAGGATTTTCATCGCCGTGAGCACAAGGACTCGACAGGCTGATCTAGAAGGCGGGCACCAGCTGTCCGCCGTAGGTGGTGTCGATGAAGTTGCGCGTCGAGTCCGAGTGAAGCGCCTGCGCCAGTGCCCGTATCGCGGGGCTGTCGCGCTGCGCCGAACGGGACACCAGATATTCGGCGTAGGCCGGGTTGCCGTGGTCGCAGTACAGCGCAGTGCCGGTGTCCATCCCCAATCCCATTGCCTGGTTGCCGAACAGGAACACGACGTCGAAGTCGTCGCGAACGTCGGCCAGCAGGGCGCTGCTGACCTCCTTGAGCACCAATCCGTGGGGGTTGGCCGCGACGTCGACGGTGGTGACGACGGCGTCGCCGACCACGGGACACTCGATCAGTCCGAGGTCGTCGAGCAACGCCAACGAACGGGTCACGTTGACTGGATCGGCGGGCAGCGCGATCTCCGCATGGTCGGGGATTGCGTCGAGATCGCCGATTCGACTGGAGTACAAGCCAAACGGCTCGATGTGTATCGGCGCGACGGGAACGAGATCGCCGTGTGTGCGCCGGTTGTACTCGTCGAGGAACGGGAGGTACTGGAAGTAGTTGGCATCGAGGTGACCCAAGCTGAGAAGGTCGTTCGGCTCGTCGAAGTTGTCGAAGATCTCAATCTGGAGATCGATCGCCCGTCGTGAGAGCATGCCGCGGACGTGGTCCAGTATTTCGGCGTGCGGTACCGGTGTTGCACCGACGCGCAATGGCGCCATGCCCTTGCCGCCGACGGAGCGAACCGTCGTCCTGCACGTCGCCATCCCGCGAAGACTACCTGCGCGCTCCGAGTTCGCAACGGGTGCAGGCGATCCGATTGTGTCCGATTGTGTCGGCCTATGACTCGTGGTGACTTCAGATGTGGCTTCGGCGCGTGAGGAGTCCCTATGGTGCCGATACACCCATCGTCACCTCGATTGAAAGACGGTCACCGATGTCCGAAACAGCCACGCCCGCAGAAATTCTGGGCGATCCACCCGCGGGGCCTGCGCGAAAGCTCCACGGCAACCTTTCAGTCGCGTCCATCGTCTTCATGGTGGTCGCCGCAGCGGCCCCCCTCGGCGTCATCGGTGGCGTCGTGCCACTTGGCATCGCAGGCGGTAACGGGGCAGGCTTCCCCGCGACGTTCGTCGTCGCGACGTTGGTCCTGCTGCTGTTCGCGGTGGGATTCACGGCCATGACGCCGCACGTCGAGGAGGCGGGCGCGTTCTTCTCCTACGTCCGCAAGGCATTGGGCTTTCCGACTGGCATCGGCATCGCGTTCGTCGCGATCGTCAGCTATCTGGCGATCGAGGCGGGCGTCTACGGTCTGCTGGGACCGGCTGGCGTGAGCATCTTCGCCTTGTTCAACGGTCCGGTACTGCCGTGGTGGGCGTTCGCTGCCGTGGCGTTCGCGGTGACGACCTATCTTGGCTATCGCAACATCAACCTGTCGAGCCGTGTGCTCGCCGTACTGCTCACCGCTGAGATCGCGATCGTGGCGATCCTGGACCTCGTCATCGTCGCCCGCGGTGGCGACCACGGATTGTCGACGGGCATCGTCAGCCCGCACGCGATCGTCTCCGGATCACTGGGTATCGGACTGCTCTTCGCGATCATCAGCTACGTCGGGTTCGAGGCCACCGCCATCTTCCGCGACGAGGCCCGCACGCCAGAGCGGACCATCCCGCGTGCCACCTACGTCTCCCTGATCCTCATTGGCGTTTTCTACGCGGTCACGAGTTGGGCGCTGATCTCGGGATGGGGCGACGACGAAGCGATTGCCAAGGCGACGGATTCCGGTTCGACGTTCCTTGGCGACACCGCGCAGCGCTACATCGGGACCTTCGGCAACGACGTCATCACCGTTCTCTACTTCACCAGCCTCTTCGCCTGCATCCTGTCGTTCCACAACGTCGTGTCGCGGTACATCTTTGCGCTGTCGCAGCGCGACGTGCTCCCTGCGTCGCTATCCCGCCCCCACGGCAAGCACGGCTCGCCGCACCTGGCCTCGCTGTGGATCTCCGGAGTGGTTGCAATCAGCGTGATCTTGGCGGTCCTGTTCAACCTGGATCCGGCTGCGCAGTTCTACACGTGGTTCGCGGGTGCGACGACGGTGGGCATCGTGGTCCTGCTGATCGCGACCAGCGTTGCGGTCCTGGTGTACTTCCGCACTGATCGACGGGGTTACTCGCAGTGGCGAGTTCGCATTGCCCCGGGACTCGGGTTGATCGGTCTGGTGGGCTCGCTCGTCTTGATCCTCGCCAATCTGAAGGATCTGGTTGGCGGATCCAGCGTCCTCGCCTGGGTGATCGTCGGATTGTTGGTCGGAGCGTTCGCACTCGGCGCAGTCGTCGGCGCTCGCGTCAAGGACAACACGCTCACCGACGACGGCGTTGCGGCATGACGCAGACGACGCCGGCAGTCGACGAGCGGCAGCATTCGTCGGAAGCAGCGCGGGACCTGTTGCAGCACATCGCCGATGGGTCGCTTCGCGAAGTCGAAGTGGCGTGGAGCGATCCGTTCGGGCATGCGCAGGGAAAGCGAATTCCGGCCGCGCAGTTCCTGGAAAGGGCGCAGGGCCCAGGCTTCGCATTCTGTGAGGCCTCGCTCGGATGGAACACCGACGGGACGGTCATCGACGGGCTGCGGCAGACCAACTGGGACGGCGGGTACCCCGACGTCTACGCCGTGCCGGACTTCTCGACCTTCCGGCTGCTGCCGTGGCGCGCAGGAGTGGGCCACGTCATCTCCGACATCGTCGCACACGACAGGACGCCTTCGCTGCTGGATCCGCGTGCGGTGTTGCGCCGCGTGCTTGATCGGCTTGCGGCGCTTGGCTATACGGCCAAGGTGGGAGTGGAATTCGAGTTCTACCTACTGGAGCGCGATGGTTCGCCGATCCAGAACGACATCCACGCCTACTCGCTGGAGAATGCCAACGGACTCGACCCGATTCTCGGCGACCTCTACGAGACGCTCGGCGCCTTCATCAGGTTGGAGGGCATCCAGACCGAGTACGGGCCTGGGCAAGTCGAGACCAACCTGATCTACGACGACGCCTTGGAGGCCGCCGACGACAGTGCCCGGCTGAAGTACGCGGCCAAGGAGGTTGCCCGCAAGCACGGCAAGGTGGCCAGCTTCATGCCGAAGCCGTTCTCCGAGCACTCGGGTAGTTCCGCGCACCTGCACATCTCGCTGTGGCGCGACGGCGAGGCGGCGTTCGCGTCAGTCGATGGCTCCGAGAGTCCAGTCGCCTTGCACGCGATCGCGGGACTGCTGGATCACTTGCCGTCGATCACGTTGTTCGGCGCGCATTCGGTGAACGCGTACCGCCGTTTCGTACCGGACTCGTTCGCGCCGGACACGGTGAACTGGAGTCGGGACAACCGCAGTGCTGCGGTCCGCTCATTGGTCGAGGAGACGCCGAGCGCCAGCCGGATCGAACTCCGCACGGGCGCATCGGATGCCAACCCGTACTGGTTGGTCGCGTCGGCACTGGCGGCGATCATCGCAGGGCTGGAGGCAGGCCGTCGGCCACCGGAGTCCGCGACCGGCAACCTGTACGGCAAGGGTTCTCCGCTGCCGGAATCGCTTGGCACCGCATTGGCCTTGGCCACGCAGGACGACACGATCCTCGAGATCCTCGGCGCGGATTCGGTGTTGGACTTCGCCGACATCGCCAGAAGCGAATGGCTGCTATACCAGGGCCACGTCAGTGACTGGGAACGTCAGCGGTACCTGGCGAGTTCGTGATGACCATTACCTCAGACGCCGTCCGCGCTCGGCAGGCATTCTCGACGGCCCCAGGCGGCGGGACTGTCGCAGAACGGCTCGACCGTCTGACCGACGTCGTTGCCGAGCTGCGCCGCGACGATCCTGCGGCAGAGCGCGATCGCGTTCTGCAGTACGACGCCGTCGCGTCGATCCGGCGCAGTGGGGTGCTGGGCCTTCGCGTGCCAACGCGGTACGGCGGACCCGGCGGCAGCGTTCGCGACGTGCTCGGCGCCGTCATCCAGATCGGACGGGGTAGCTCGAACGTCGCGCAGGCGTTGAGAGCTCACTTCGGTTTTGCCGAGCGGCTCTTGAGCAACCGTGCTACCGAGGCCGAACGCCGGGAATGGTTTCCGCGCATCAACGACGGAATCGTGCTTGGCAATGCGATCACCGACGCCGGTGGTAAGACACCGGGTGCCTCGGACACCACGCTGACAACGGATTCAGGCGGCGTGCTTCGGCTCAACGGCTTCAAGTTCTACTCGACGGGCACTCTGTATGCCGACGCGATAGCGGTGTCGGCGATCGACGTCGACGGCCAGGATCTGCAGGCGATCGTGCCGACGGACCGTGAGGGCGTCGAACTGTTCGACGACTGGGATGGCTTCGGACAGAAGATGACGGCAAGTGGCGGAACGCGATTCACCGAAGTCGAGGTGTTGCCGGTCGAGGTGACGACGGTGTCGGACGGCAAGCACCTCGGTCACTCGACTACCTTCCTGCAGTTGTACCTGGCCGCCGTCGGGGCGGGCATTGCCGCCGCTGTGCTCGATGACGCGGTCGAGTTCGTCCAGCTGCGTGCCCGCCCCGCTTCTCACTCGCTTGCCGACACCGCGGCGCAGGATCCGTTCGTGCTACAGGCCGTTGGCGAGATCGCGGCCACCGCCTCTTCTACCGAGGCGCTGGTACTCGCAGCGGCCGACTCCATCGATGCCCTGGTGGACTCGGGCCGCGTCGACGATCCGAACGCGCTGTCTGAGACCGCCGTCGTCGTCGCCAAGGCGCAGCTGGTCGCCGAACGTCTGACCGTGGCTGCGGCGCAACGGCTGTTCGACACGGGGGGAGCGTCGGCCACCAGCCGCAAGCTGAACCTCGACAGGCACTGGCGCAACATCCGCACCGTGGCAAGCCACAGTCCGCTGGACTACAAGGCCTATGCGGCAGGGAATCATGCGGTCAACGGGGCCTCGCCGCCAGCCAACGGTTACTTCTGATGTCAGAGCGGCAACTCCACCTCGGCGTCAACGTGCTGTCCGACGGCATGCACCCCGCAGCCTGGCAGCATCCTGACGCGGATCCGCACTGGTTCACCGATCCGGCGTACTGGATCGACGTGGCGCGCACGGCGGAACGCGGCACGCTCGATGCCCTGTTCCTGGCCGACAGCCCTTCGCTGTTCCAGAAGCCCGACGAGCCGCTCTTGGAGCCACCGCTCGGACTCGATCCGATCGTGCTGCTGTCGACGCTCGCGGCGGTGACGACGCACCTCGGGCTGATCGCGACGGTGTCGACGTCCTTCGAGCAGCCCTACAACGTCGCGCGTCGGTTCTCGTCGCTGGATCACCTCAGCCGCGGGAGGGTCGCGTGGAACGTCGTCACCAGCAGTGACCCGTACGCCTGGAGCAACTTCGGAAGCGGTGGTGCCGACGCGCCTTCTCAGCCGGGTCGGAAGGAACGATACGGTCGCGCAGCGGAATTCGTCGACGTCGTTCGTGCGCTGTGGGATTCGTGGGACGACGACGCCGTCCTCGCCGACCAAGGCACGGGTGCCTTCGGCAGGCTCGGTGCGATCAATCCCATCGAGCACCGCGGCGACCACTTCACCGTGGCAGGCCCGTTGAACCTGCCGCGCTCACCCCAGGGCCACCCGGTGCTGTTCCAATCGGGAGGCTCCGCTGGTGGACTCGATCTCGCGGCCAAGTACGCCGATGGGGTCTTCGCGGCGCAGGCGTCGCTGACCGATGCGCTGCACAACGCTCGCGAACTCCGCACCCGCACTGCGGCGAACGGCCGTCCCGCTGATGCGATCCGGATCATGCCAGGGCTGTCGTTCGTCCTCGGCAGCACCGAGGAGGAGGCTCGTCGACGCAACCGTGAGCTGAACGAACTCGCCGGTGACGATCGGCTTCTTGGCCGCCTCGCCTCACAACTCAGCGTGGACCGCTCCGAATTGCATTGGGACAAGCCGCTGCCGGGATGGCTGCTCGACGGTGCCGAGGCCACTGGGGGATCACAGGGTGCACGAGACATCGTCGTCAACTTGGCGCGACGGGAGAATCTCACCGTTCGTCAGATCATGGAACGAGTGATCACCTGGCACCGGCTGGTGATCGGGTCGCCCGAGCAGATCGCCGACGCCATCGAGGAGTGGTTCGTCGCAGGCGCCGTCGACGGCTTCAATCTGATGCCGGACCTCTTCCCGTCCGGTCTCGAACTGTTCGTCGACCACGTGGTCCCGATCCTGCGTGATCGCAAGCTGTTTCGGCGTGAATACACCCACACCACCCTGCGCGGACACCTGGGCTTGGAGCGTGTCTCGGATCGTCGCGCGCGCGTGCCGACGGCGGTGGGCTAGGAGGCCACGTCGCGCTTGGTGGCCGCCGAGGACTGCCCGGGTACCGGTAGCGGCTCGAGGCCGAGGTGGTCGCGCAACGTGGTGCCCTCGTACTCCGTGCGATACACACCACGCTCCTGCAGAAGTGGCACCACCTTGTCGACGAGCGGATCCAGCCCGTCGGGAGTGATGTGCGGCACCAGGATGAAGCCGTCGCTCGCATCGGCTTGCACGAACTCGTTGATCGTCGCTGCGACCGTGTCAGGTGATCCGACGAAGTTCTGGCGCCCCGTCACCTCGATGATCAGTTCCCGTGTGGTGAGCCCTTCCGCCTCGGCCTTGGCGCGCCACTCGTTGGCGACGGCGATGGGATCGCGATGCATCCGCACGCTCGCGCGCCCGCGCGCGATCGTGTTCTCGCCGACGACTGGATCCACGCTGGGGAGCGGCCCGTCGGGGTCGTGGTCGGAAAGGTCCCGATTCCACAGTTGCTCCAGGAACTTGATCGCCGTCTGCGGCGAGACCTGCGCGAGCCGCACTTCGTGTGCGATGTCCTGTGCCTCGGCATCGGTGTCGCCGAGGACGAAGGTGGCCGCGGGCAGGATCAGCAATTCCTCGCGACGACGTCCGTACTTGGCGAGCCTGCCCTTGACGTCGGTGTAGAACGACTGACCGTCCGTCAACGTACTGTGCCGGGAGAAGATCGCGTCGGCGTCAGAGGCCGCGAACTCCCTGCCTTCGTCGGAATCGCCCGCCTGGAAGATCACCGGCCTGCCCTGCGGGCTGCGCGGAACGTTGAACTGACCTGCGATGTCGAAGAACGCGTCGGAGTGGGCAAAGGCGCCAGGCAGGGGATTGGTGAGGAAGACGCCGGAGTCCTTGTCCGCGATGATCTCGTCGCCGCGCCAAGAGTCGAAGAGTTCGTGCGCGGCGCGCAGGAAGCTCTTTGCCCGCTCGTATCGAGCGTCCTGCGGCAAGTAGCCGCCACGGCGAAAGTTCTCGCCGGTGAACGCATCCCACGACGTGACGACGTTCCATGCGGCGCGCCCGCCGGACAGGTGGTCGAGGCTGGCGAACTGTCTGGCCACCTCGTAGGGCTCGTTGAACGTCGAGTTGATAGTGCCCGCCAAGCCGAGGCGCTCGGTGACTGCCGCGAGTGCGGCCAACACGGTGAAGGTGTCGGGTCGCCCGACGACGTCGAGGTCGTAGATCTGGTCGTTCTGCTCGCGAAGCCGAAGCCCCTCGGCGAGGAAGAGGAAGTCGAGCTTTCCGCGTTCCGCGGACTGGGCGAACCGTACGAACGAGCTGAACTCGATGTGGCTGCCTGCTGCTGGATCGCTCCACACCGTCGTGTTGTTCACGCCGGGAAAGTGGGCTGCCAAGTGGACCTGCTTGATGGGCTTGCTCATGTCGATGTCCTAGCTCATGCGGTCGCGTAGCGGTTGGCGGGTCGCTCTAGGCCGAGCAATCCGCGCAGGGTTTCGGCTTCGTATGCGGTGCGGAAAAGCTTGCGGCGCTGCAACTCCGGCACTAGGCCATCGGTGATCTGCCGTAGGTCGTGGGGCAGAGTCGCTGGCCGTAGCCGGAAGCCCGCCAACCCTGCCTCCTGCCATTCCGCGAGCAGGTCGGCTAGTTGCGCCGTTGTCCCTGCGAAGATCTGGGCGTCACTCGAATATTCGTCGCCAGACAACTCGTCGAGGCGAGCCCGTCGATCCGCAGCCTCTTGCGCCGTGTCGGCGAGGAACACGACGACGTCGGCGAATACACGGACAGCCGCGGTACGGTCCGCGGCCCTTGCCTCTGCTGCGATTTGGTCGCCGATAGCCCGCGCCTGGGTCGCGTCGTGCGGCGTGACGAACCCCACGTCGGCGCTGTGCGCGATCAGTTCGAACGCGGGTTCGATGTGGCCCAATGCCGCCACGATCGGCTGCCCCTGCGGGGGGCGCGGTGTGATCGATGGCCCCTTGACCGCGAACCATCGCCCCTTGAAGTCGATGTAGTGCAGCTTGTTTCGGTCGACGAACCGGCCCGTCGCCACGTCGCGGATCTCGGCGTCGTCCTCCCAGCTGTCCCACAATCGGCGCAGCACCTCGACGTAGTCGGCGGCTTCGTCGAAGTGCTCGGCGATCCGCTGTTGTGCGCCAGGGTCTTTGAGAGCTTTGGTGTCGAGCGTCGGCACGTCGCGGCGGCCGAAGTGCGCCGCAGCGTCCTTGCGTCCGGACACCTGGACGCGTACTCCGGCCCTTCCGGTGCTGACGTAGTCGAGCGTCGCGATTGCCTTGGACAGGTGAAACGGTTCGGTGTGGGTCACGGTCGCGGTCGGTACGAGGCCGATGTGCCGGGTGCGTGGCGCCACCCTCGCGGCGATGAGCACGGCATCCAACCGGCCGCGGACCTGATCGGTGCGTTGGTCGGGGCTGAAGGGATGGTCGGACTGCAGCGTGAAGCCGTCCTCGATCGTGACGAAGTCCAGCAGCGCGTGCTCCGCGGTCGCGACCAGGTCAGTCCAGTAATTCGCGGTCAACAGGTCGCTCGGCCGGGCGTCTGTCTCACGCCAGGCGGATGGATGCCAGCCTGCGCCGTCGAGCGCCACGGCCAGATGCAACGGGTTCGACTGATCGGACACGAATCTCCAGCTTTCGTCGAGGGTGACCTGTCGAGGCTAACCACGATTCGACGGCAGTCATTCCTCGTTGTTCCCAGAATCGGCGAAGTGCGTGGCAGGCGCTTCAATCATCGCGATCCGATCTCTTGTCGCCTGGTCACCCGACATCGACCATGGCACACGATCATCCGTGAGAGGAGACTGTCGTGAGCCGACCAGGCCCTGACCCGAGTTCTGAAACCGCCGATCCGCCGACCCAGACGGCGGCCTGGGCGAACGCCGTCGGCAGTCTCGGCACCGACTGGTGGGCAACCATCGTGGCGGGCATCATCGTCGCGCTCGCGGTGGCGAACGTCCTTCCGAAGATTCCGTGGTGATGTGATGAGCACGACGAGCATCGAACGCGACGAAGAACGTGCGGAAGAGACTTTCCCAACCACCAATGTCTTGGCCTACGTTCCCGGCGTACTTCTATTGCTGGCCGTCGGTCTGCTCGGGAAGTACGCCGAGATCTGGTGGGTAGCCCTTGGCAAGCGCAACCATTGGCCCTTCCCCGACATCGAATTCGTGTTGTGGGCCATCCTCATCGGTCTGCTCATCTCCAACACCGTTGGTGTGCACCGCATCTTCAAACCTGGCGTTGCCACCTACGACTTCTGGCTGAAGATCGGAATCATCGCTCTCGGTTCACGTTTCATCCTTGGTGACATCGCCAAGCTGGGCGCGACGAGCCTGGTGCAGATCTTGGTGGACATGGCAGTCGCAGGGACGATCATCATCCTTGCAGCCAAGTGGCTGGGGTTGTCGGGCAAGCTCGGTTCGCTTCTGGCCATTGGTACGTCGATATGCGGCGTGTCGGCGATCGTCGCGTCCAAGGGGGCGATCAGGGCTCGCAACTCCGACGCCAGCTACGCGATCACCGCGATCTTGGCGCTGGGTGCCGTCGCGCTGTTCACGCTGCCGCCGCTCGGGCATCTGATCGGTCTGACCGACCACGAGTTCGGGTTGTGGGCTGGGTTGGCGGTCGACAACACGGCCGAGACCACGGCGACCGGCTTCCTGTTCTCCGACGAGGCTGGCAAGATCGCGGTTTTGGTCAAGTCGGTGCGCAACGCGCTGATCGGCTTCGTCGTCCTCGGGTTCGCGCTCTACTGGGCGGCTCGCGGCGAGGCGGACGAGCTCGCGCCCGGGTTCAAGGCCAAGGCCAGCTTCATCTGGGCCAAGTTCCCCAAGTTCGTGCTGGGATTCCTGGTGGTGTCGGCGCTAGTGACGGTCGGCTGGCTGAACAAGGGTCAGACGGCCAACCTCGCCAACATCTCCAAGTGGGCGTTCCTGCTGACGTTCGCCGGCGTCGGGCTCAACACCAACTTCAGGGAATTGGCCAAGACTGGGTGGCGGCCGCTCGTGGTGGCCATCATCGGGCTTGTCGTCGTGGCGACGGTGTCGCTCGGCCTGGTGTTGCTGACCTCGCGAGTGTTCGGTTGGGGCGTGGGCAGCTAGGCGCTCACTGCACCTTGACGACGACCTTGCCCCTCGCGGTGCGGTCCTCCAGCGACTTGATGGCGTCCGAGGCCCGCTCCAGGGGGTAGACGACGGGCTCGGGCGCGGACACCTCGCCTGACGCCAGCAGCGGTTCCAGCTCGGCCCATTGCTCGGCGAGGTAGCCGGGGTGGGTGCCCGCCCACGCTCCCCAACCGACGCCGACGGCATCGACGTTGTTCAGGAGCAGCCGGTTGACCTTCACCGTCGGGATCTCGCCGCCGGTGAACCCAATCACCAGGAGTCGGCCACCGGGGGCGAGCGACCGCAGCGAGTCGGTGAACCGGTCGCCGCCGACCGGATCCACCACGATGTCGACTCCACGTCCACCCGTCAGCTCCTTGACCGCGTCCTTGAAGCCGTCGGCCAAGACGACGTCGGAAGCGCCTGCGGCCCTGGCCACTTCGGCCTTGTCCTCGGTGCTGACCACCGCGATGGTCCGTGCAGCTCCCCACGCAGGTGCCAGTCGCAAGGTGGACGTGCCGATGCCGCCTGCCGCACCGTGCACCAGAACCGTCTCGCCCGCCACCAGCCGTCCGCGGGTACGTAGCGCGCAGTGCATCGTCAGGTCGTTGAACAGCAAACCGGCACCCGCTTCGAACGACACGGCGTCGGGTAGCTTGAACACCCGATCTGGCGGTAGCGCAACCACTTCGGCCATGGCGCCGCTGAGCATCGTTAGCGCGGCCACCCGATCGCCGGCGGTGACGTGTGCGTCGGGAGGCGCGCTGCGCACGACGCCCGCGATCTCGGCGCCGGGTATGTAGGGCAGTTCGGGGCGATGTTGGTACAGACCGCGAGTCTGAAGCGCGTCGGGGAACGCGACGCCCGCCGCATGGACCTCGATCACGACGGCGTCGTCGTTGTCAGTCGGTTCGTCGATGTCGACTAGTCGGGCGGCATCGGGTCCGTCGAGGCTGGCTATCTGGATGGCGCGCATTCGCCCCATTTAACTCCGCTCCCTGGATTGCAGGCCGTGCACCGGGGTCCACCACTCGACGACGAGCAAGGTGGCCTCCTCGTTGAGATGCGTGAGCACGACCTCGGCGATGTCGGCGTGGAACAGGTCGCCCTCCAGTCCATCCGAGAGCTGGCCGGCAACCGTCACTCGTCCGGAGATCTTCGCCTCGCCGGGCCATTGGGACTCGGCACCCTCGACCGGATCGACCGTCGCGCTGTGCAGTGCGAACCGTGGATCCCTGCGCAAGTCCGCACCCTTGCGCGCCTCGGGCATCGACCCGAACGACAGCACGCCTTCGTCGAACGAGGCCTCGATTCCGGAGATCCTCGGCGACCCGTCGGCTCGCAGAGTCGCGATCGTCTTGTGGCGATGCGCATCGAAGAGCTCTCGCACGCGTTGCGCGAATTCCGGCACTGCCCGTTCGACGTCCCGCCACGTGGTCACGTTCGTCATGATCTCACCCGATCGGTCAGCAGGCCATCGGCATCCGGCGCCGAGGCCCTGAGCTCCAATCTGGTCGCCGTGCCGACGCTAGCAAAACGAAAGTTACACTTGCGCGGCTGCGGGCGACGAGGCTCGCGGCGGATCGGAGTGTCATGAAGACGGTCTCGAGGCGGCTGGCCGTGTTGGACGAGATCCCAACGGGGCGGCCGGTAGACGTGCGTTCTCCCGATGGCACGAGACTGCACACCGAGGTCTTCGGACCCGAGCACGGCTATCCCATCGTCCTGGCCCATGGCATCACGTGCGCGATCCGGGTGTGGGCCAACCAGATCGTGGACCTCGCACGCGACTACCGGGTGATCGCCTATGACCACCGCGGCCACGGCCGCAGCGACGTTCCGCCGCGCCGGGGCAATTACGGCTTGGACTTCCTGGCCGCTGACCTGGACGCCGTGCTGGCAGCCACGTTGGCGCCGGGGGAGCGGGCCGTGATCGGCGGCCATTCGATGGGCGGCATCGCGATCATGTCGTGGGCGCAGCGCTACCCGCGGCGTGTGCTGCAGTGCGCCGACGCCGTCGCGTTGATGAACACGTCGAGCGGCGATCTACTCCGTGACGTCCAGGTCCTGCCGGTACCTGCCCCGTTGGTCGGCAGTCGGGTGCGCACGGTGGGCGCCGTGCTGAAGCAGTTCGGGGGCGCCCCACTGGTGCCAGGATCGATCCAACAGAGCCGCAGGTTCATTGCCGCGCTAGCGGTGGGACGTGACGCCGATCCTGCCATCGCGGACCTTGTCTTCGACCTGTTCGCTCACACGCCACCGGCAGGCCGCGGCGGATGGGCGCGCGCTCTCGTCGATTCGCTTGGGCCCAAGCACATCTCGTTGACCAATCTCACCGTTCCCGCGTTGGTCGTCGGCAGCAAGAAGGACCGCCTGCTGCCGATCAAGGCAGCCCGGCGCATCGCCGCCGACGTCCCGAATCTCGCTGCATTCGTCGAGTTGCCCGGCGGGCACATGGGCCCGCAGGAACATCCGGCGGAGGTCAACGGTCAGTTGCGGTCACTGGTGGATGCGGTACGACGGGAGCGTCGGATCAGCTCGTAGTGGATGGTGTCGTAGTGGGTGGCGCAGACAAATACGTCTCGACCTCGGCCGCGGCCCTCTGCCCGGAGCGGACCGCGCCGTCGAGGAACCCGGTCCATTCGTCCGCCGTCTCCGTGCCTGCCCAGAAGATGCCGTCGACCGGTCGACGCAGCCAGCGCCCGCAGCTGGTCCACGAGCCTGGCGGCACTGCGGCGGTGGGGCCGCCAGGAGCGAATGGTTCTGCGCCCCAACAGTGGTCGACGTAATCGATCGGTGCGAGAGCGGCGTCTCCGAACAGCGCGGCGAAGCAGCCGAGTGCGCGCTCTCGACGATCGTGGGCCGAGAGTGAATCGAAGGTTCGCGCGTCGGTGAACCCCAACAGGATGCCTGGGCCCTCGTCGCCGGGGCTCACGTCGAAGGTGATGAAGACTGGGCCGTCGTCGGACAACGCCTCGCCCGAGTGCCCATCGGCTCGCCAGAATGGAGCGTCGTAGGCGGCGTACGCCTTGCTGAGACTGCCCTGCGGCCAGCCTCGCGTCACCTCGGCGTAGCCATCGGGGAGTGGTGGCTCGAACGTGATGGCACCGCGGTGTTCCGGCGGTATCGCCACGACGACGGCGCGTGCCCCGATCGCCTCGGTGTCGGTGTGCACGACGATGCCGCCGTCGGCGCGCCGCTCGATGCGCCGCACGATCGCGTCCAGACGCACGGCCTCGCCCAGTTCGTCGGCCATCCGCAGCGCGATCTGCTGCGTACCCGCGGGGAAGCGGTCCTGCTGGGCGCCGCCCTCGACGTCGAGCATGGGGCCGATGCCGCCGGCGGCCTTGACGTAGCGCACCGCGTGCAACATCGACACGTCCGCGGGCTCTGCGCCCCACGTCACCCTCGCCATGACCGCCATCAGGTCGCGCGTGGACGCGCCCGCGTGCACCGAGCGTAGCCACGCCTCCAGCGATTGGTCGTCGAGGCGGTGCGCGATCGGCGACGTCCACGGGTCGGCAAGTGGTACTTGCCGACTGAGCCGTTCGAATCGCCACTGGATGCGCGAAACGTCAAGCAGTTCAATCATCGACAGTCGCGGGATGGTGTTGCGATAGGTGCGCACCCGTCCCCGCCATTGGATCAGGTTGGTGCCCGCGTTGTGGGTGGGAACCGTGTCGCAGCCGAGTTCGGCCGCGAGCCTTCCCACCTCGCGCTGGGTCGGCCCGACGAACGTGGCACCGAGATCGACGGGGATGCCTGCGATCGTCGTCGTCAGCGACCTGCCTCCGACCCGATCGCGTCCTTCGAGCACGAGGACGTCGCGGGAGAGCCGGGTCAGCTGTCGCGCCGTCGACAGCCCCGCGAATCCCGCGCCCACCACGACGACGTCGGCGTCCGTTGGCGTTTGCACGTGATTAGGCTCTCACGGGTGAAGGTCATGACGGCGTTGTTCGGCCCCGCAGATGCCGTCGAAAGGACCCATGCGCTGCGCGAGGCGGGGGCGAGCGGTGTCTTCACCTTCGAAGGTCCGCACGACGTATTCGCGCCGCTGACGCTGGCGTCCACGGTGGGTGGCGTCGACCTCATGACCAACGTGGCGATCGCATTCCCCCGCAATCCGATTCAGCTCGCGCATCAGGCCATCGATCACCAGATCCTCAGCGAGGGCCGTTTCACGCTCGGTCTTGGCACGCAGATCCGCACGCAGATCGAGAAGCGCTACGGCGCCGAGTTCGACAAGCCCGTCGCGCGGATGGTCGAGCTGGTCGGTGCGCTGCGGGCGATCTTCGAAACCTGGTCGACGGGCGAGCGACTGAACTTTCGCGGTGAGTTCTACCGGCACACGCTGATGACACCGACCTTTACGCCGCGCGGCAACCCGTACGCTCCGCCACCGATCTACGTCGGCGCGTTGGGGCCGAGGCTCACTAGAGCTACCGCCGAGGTCGCCGACGGACTGCTGGTCATGCCATTCGGTTCGAAGCGCTTCCTGCAGGAGGTGACGATGGCCGGGGTTCGGGAGGGTCTTGCGGCGGCGGGTCGAGACGAGGCCGAATTCGCCATCGTCCCCGAGGTGATCGTGTCGGTCGCGTCCGATGAAGACCCCGACCACACCGCGACGAGGACGTTGCTCGCGTTCTACGGGTCGACGCCCGCGTACAAGCCCGTGCTCGACGTTCACGGCTGGGGTGACCTGCAGCCCGAACTCAACGCGCTGTCCAAGCAGGGCCGATGGCAGGACATGGGCGGACTGATCACCGACGAGATGCTGTACACGATCGCGGCGTGTGGCACGCCTGCCGAGGTCGCGGCGCACATCCGCGACCGCATGGCCGGCGTCGCGGACCGAGTGTGCATCTACCAACCGGGTCCGATCGCGCTGGATTCGCTGGCGCAGATCGTTGACGCGCTGCGGACGTGAGCACCTAGGCTGGTGGTACGCGGCGGGACCAAGGAGCTTGCGGATTGGTCCTACTGCACGGCAAGGGAGGTTCTTGATGGCTGACGGCGAGTTTTCGGACGTGCTGATCATCGGCGCCGGCATCTCCGGCATCGGGGCTGCCTATCGGATCCACGAGAAGAACCCACAGCTGACCTACACCGTGCTGGAACGTCGCGCCCGCATCGGCGGTACCTGGGATCTGTTCCGCTACCCCGGCATCCGATCCGACAGCGACATCTTCACCCTGAGCCTTCCCTACGAGCCGTGGGTCCGGCCCGAGAACGTCGCCGACGGGGCCGACATCCGCGAGTATCTGACCAACGCTGCTCGCAAGTACGGGATCGACAGGCACATCAAGTTCGACACCCACGTGAAGTCGGCGGAATGGGATTCGACGACCGACACGTGGACGGTGCGCGCCGAGGTGGACGGCGCCGAGAAGGTCTATCGCGGACGATTTCTGTTCTGCGGCACCGGCTACTACGACTACGACGAACCGTACACGCCAGACTTCGCCGGCATCGAGGAGTTCGCAGGCGATGTCGCGCACCCGCAGTTCTGGCCAGAGGCGCTGGACTACGCCGGCAAGCGGGTCGTGGTGATCGGCAGCGGCGCCACCGCGATCAGCCTGATCCCGTCGCTGGCGCAGAAGGCCGCGCAGGTGACGATGCTGCAGCGCTCGCCGACCTACATGATGCCGAGTCCGCGCATCGATCCGATGGTGGACTTCATTCGGAAGGTCCTGCCGCGCAGGGCTTCCCACGCCGTGGTGCGGTTCCGCAACGCGATGATCCACTACGTGACCTACTTCATGTTCCGCAAGGCGCCCAAGCTGGGCAGGCAGCTGATCCGCAAGGTCAACATGTCAAGGCTCCCCGAGGGCTACGACGTCGACGTCCACTTCAAACCCAAGTACAACCCATGGGACCAACGCATGTGCCTCGTGCTCGATGGCGACATCTTCGACCACATCAGCGCGGGCCGGGTAGAGGTCGTGACCGATCAGGTCGACCACGTGGATGCGGCCGGAATCGTGCTGAAGTCGGGTGGCCGCGTGGACGCCGACGTCATCGTCACGGCGACGGGCTTGCAGTTGCAGGCGCTCGGCGGCATCCAGATCATCGTGGACGGCGACGAAGTGAAACCCACCGACCGCTTCGTCTACAAGGAGTACTTGATCGAGGACGTTCCGAACATGGCGTGGTGCATCGGGTACACCAATGCGTCGTGGACGTTGCGTGCCGACATGACTGCCAAGGCCGTCGCAAAGTTGCTGGCCTACATGGACTCTCACGGCTACACCCACGCGTACCCACATCTCGGCGACGCGCCGATCACGGAGAAGCTGGCATGGGATCTCGAGGCCGGCTACATCCAGCGCGCTCCTCACGCGCTGCCGAGATCGGGCAATCGGCGGCCGTGGCACGTACGGCACAACTACGTGCTGGACGTCATCGACCACCGGTTCGATCGGATCGAGGAGTCGATGGTGTTCGGCCGTGTGGGGGCTGTCGAGGTGACGCACACCGGGTAGGCCCTCCGCCCACTCTGCGCCCACGGCGGAGAAGTGCGAGAAGGTCGCGCCCTTGGCGCAGAATCGGCACGCACCGTGATTACTAGGGTGCCACCGTGAGCCAGTCCGCGAACCCCGATGGGTCGTGGCGTCCTAGCGCACCGTGTTCGAAGAGGCCCCAGCCCTCGACGGGCGGCTTGTTACCCTCCGTGCACACCGCGCGGCCGACGTGATCGATGACTCCGAAGCCCGCACGGGCGACTATCGCTGGATCGGTCATGTCATAGGTCAGGCGCTCGGTGAATCCCTCGCCCTTCCATACGCCGTGAATCCAGTCGGAGTCGCCACCGTAGCCGCCGCCGACGTGAATGGGCACGGGCAGTTTGGATTCCACCTCGAAGTGCACTGGGGAGCCGTCCTGCGCCGTTGCGTCGATCGTCGCTGCCGTCGGGATCCGAGTTCCCGAGGTGTAGTGAATCTTCACCCGCGGCCAGCCCATCTGCTCGACGCGGCCGTCCTTCCAGATCCTGGTGCAGTCGTTGAGCGAGCGGAATCCGCTAGGGTCCTCTTGGATGATGAGCACGATGGAGAAGTCGTCGAACGCCATCGGTACGTAGAGCCACCACATGCCCTCGAATGGCGGATCCGCCGGGCGCCCAGCGGGTTCGGCCTCGCCGATCGGCCGGATGCCCCATGAGCGGTCGCGCGAACCAATCCACACCGAGGGATCGACGGCGATGTCCTCACCGTCGATGGCGATGGTGCCACTCCACGAGCCCAGCTGCGCGAAGCGCTGAGCGTCGAGCGTCACCCGAGTACCGGCACGCAGGACGTGGCGCTGTTCCTGCACGACGTCGAATAGTCCGTTCCACGTGAGATCGACTGCCACGCCCTCGGTTTCGTCCATCACAATCCGCAGCCGATGCAATGGATCGCAGACCTCGACTCGGTAGTTGAGGACGTTTTGGTTCAACCGGTCCTGATCGATTCCGTCCGAAAGGTGCACCGCTGTCTGCTCGTCGCGCGGCCCATTGTCGCCGCCCTCGCGGCTCCGGCGGCGCACCAGGACGAACGCGTCCTTGACGCCGAGGTTCGGGTAGTAGCCGATGCCGCTGATGAGGAAGATGTTCCCGGTCCGGTCGTGGGCGTTGAAGTAGGACCGGTCGTAGAAGTTGCGGTCCGAGGACCCCGGCCACGCGATCGGTTGCGGGACTTGGTGAATGGGAAATTCGTCCATGGGGCCGAGCATTACGAGTTGTCCTCCTCGATCAGTCGCTTGAGTAGTGCGCCGTGGTAGAACAGCGATTCGACGTCGTCGGGTTTCTCGATCTCGCCGAAGCGCACCCGTCGGGCGCTGGTGCGCATGAACACGCAGCACCAGATGACACCCGAATACACGTAGAACCAGTCGAGGTTCCCAAGCGTCGTGCCGGTAAGTTCTTCGTACTTCGCCCGCACGTCCGCTTCGCGCATGACGTCGGGCAGCCCCGGCATGCCGGCGAGGCCCGCTAGCTCTTGGAATACCATGTGCGCGAAGATGATCCATGAGACGTCGAGTTCACGTGGACCGACGGTGGCCATCTCCCAATCGAGAACGGCAACTGGGCGGAAGTCGTCGTAGAGCACGTTGCCGATGCGTGCGTCACCCCATGCCAGCACGGGCTCCGTCGCTGCGACGTCGTCGGGGAAGTTCTCCTCCAGCCAGGCGAGAGAGCGTTCCACCAACGGCGACGACCCGATGTCGGGAACGGCAAAGGCATACCATTCCTCGAGCCAACCGAAGTGGCGGCGCAGCGGGGTGTCTCCCGGTGGGTCGATCTCGGACAGATACCCGAACGTCTCGCCCGCATCGGGAATCGAATGCAGCTTGGCCAACACCTCGATGGTGGCGTCCTGCAGTTCGCGCCGTCGCTCGGCGGGTGCGTCCGCAAACCAGTTGCCGCCGAACGTATATGGCATGACATCGGGCGGCACGATACCGTCGACGTGGTCCATGAGGAAGAATGGCGTGCCGAGGACCGATCCCGTGTTCTCGATCCAGCGGACGCGGGGAACCGGCACGTCGGTCAGTTCCCCGACCGTGCGAATGACGTCGAATTGATGGTCGAGGCGGTAGGTGGGAAACACCGGCACGTCGGCTGCCGACGGCGCGACTCGGGCAACCCACTTCTGCGTGACGGGTTCGCCGCCTTCGGTCCACCGCCCAGTCAGGACGATGGTCTCCGAAGACATTCCGTTGGAGTCGATCCCACTCTCCACCGTGACCTCGGGAGCGGTCTCGCCGGGCATGACCTCCGAAAGCCACTCCGACATGATCGAGGGCAGCGTGGTGACGTCCCGACTGGAGCGCTGCATGTGGTCGACGTCTTCGACGGCCGGATCGGTAGGCATTGGACGCACCCTTCGGGCAATTGCGGTAATTACGATACTATGCGTAGCGATATGAAAGCAGAACCACGCTTCGTTGACAAGGCCGTGACTTCAGGGCGCCCGCGCGACCCACGCATCGACGCTGCCATATTGACCGCAACCGCGGATCTGCTTGTCGAAATTGGATATTCGACTCTGACCATGGCAGCCATCGCCGAACGGGCGGGGACCACGAAGACGGCGCTCTACCGACGATGGTCCAGCAAGGCCGAACTCGTGCACGAGGCAGCGTTTCCCACCGCGCCGACGGCGTTGGTCGCCCCCGAGGGCGACGTGGTGGCCGACGTTCGAGCGATGATCGCGGCAGCCCGCGACGTGTTCACCAGCCCGCTCGTCCGTGCTGCACTGCCAGGGTTGATCGCCGACATGGCCGCCGACGTGGAGCTCAACCATCGGGTGATGAGCCGGTTCGCCGACCTATTCGGTGTCGTGCGGGATCGCCTGGAGCACGCCGTCGCCCGCGGAGAGGTCCACTCGGAGGTGAATCCAGAGCGCCTCATCGAGATCATCGGTGGCGCGACGCTCCTGCGGATGCTGTTGGTGCCGGACGTCGAGTTGGACGACACCTGGGTCGACCAGACCACCGCGATCGTCGCGCGCGGCGTCGTTTCCTGAGTTGACCTTCGGTCGTCGAATGCACGTTTGTTGAACGCATTTCGCGAGTGAGCTGGCAAACAACCGTGCGCTCGGCGCGGGCGCTCGCCGCACGCGATACCGTTGTCTGATGTACGTGCAGCTGACCTTGAACGACGAGGACGGGGTGCCCGAGGTGTACTCCACTCCGCCCTGGACCGATGACGCGGACGGACGAGCAGAAACCGCCCGCGTCGTCGTCGATCCCGTGGGTAGGCCGGACGGTGAACGGTCCGGGGTGCTGCTCACCATGACGATCGGCGAGGCGCTCGTATTAGGGCGCCGAATCACCGAGGTCGCAGAGCAGGCCGCGGAAGGTCAATTTAGCAAGCGCGGGACGCAATGGCGCAAGGAAGTCCAGGACCGCAAGCGGCGCGAGGCATGGAACGTTCTGATGGCCACGTCGGACGACGAGCCGCAGCCGGATTAATCGCCGATCTGAGACTTGTTGCGCCGCGATACCGCGACGAACTGCTCGCCCAGTCCTGCGAGGTCGTGATCCTGTGCTCCCGCGATGGCGTCTTCGGCTGCCAGCGCTGGGTCGACCACGGCGGCGGCGCCGCGGACGTAGATCTCCTTGAGCCCCAACATGATCGGGCGAGGTACCTCGGCGATCGCCGTAGCCAGCTCGATGGCTCGATCGACCAGTCGGTCGTGCGGAACGACCTCCGTGACCAGCCCGATGTGTTCGGCTCTGTCGGCGTCGACGACCTCGCCGGTCATCGAAAGCCGCCGGGCCATCGCCGCGCCGACAACGTGAGGGAGTCGGGCCGTCATACCGCCACCGGGCAGGATCCCCACTCGCGCGTGGGTGTCTGCGAACACGGCCCGCTCGGACGCGATCAGGAAGTCGCATCCCAATGCGATCTCGAGACCGCCCGTGAAGGTCGCGCCGTTGATCGCGCCGTTGATCGGCGTGGTCATGTCGGCAACCGCGGTGATGCAACTCTGGGTCTTGAACTCGTCGAAGTACTCGAGCCCGTCACGGGCCGCCTCTTTCAGGTCGACACCGGCGCAGAAGGCGGGGTCGGCGCCGGTGAGCACGACCGCGAGCACGTCGGGATCCGCGTCGGCCTCCTGCAGCGCGGCGTACAGCGCTCTAATGAGTCCGCGATTCAATGCGTTTCGGGACGCTGGACGATTGAGCGTGAGCAGGCGAACCGCTCCGCGGTCAGTGCGGACGACCAGATCGTCGGCCATGGCTTGACGCTAACGCACGAACTCGTGCGCGCTGTTGACCAGGTCGAGCAATGGTTGGGGCAGTGCGCCGAGCATGAACGTGATCGCGGCGGTCAGGGTCACCGTCGCCATGCTCAACGAACTCGGGACCACCACCGTCGGGGCATCCTCCGGTGGGTCTGTGAAGAACATCAACACGATCACTCGGACGTAGAAGTATGCGGCGATTGCGCTGGCGATGACGCCCACGATCACCAGCGGCGCCGCGCCGCCCTCCGCAGCGGCTTTGAAGACGGCGAACTTACTGACGAATCCGCTGGTCAGGGGGATGCCCGCGAATGCGAGGAGGAACAGCGAAAACACGACGCCGACAAGCGGATGATTCCGGCCGAGCCCCGCCCACCTCGTCATGTCCAATTCCTCGTCGCCTTCGGAGTTTCGGACCACGCTGACGATGGCGAACGCGCCGAGCGTGCTGAAGCCGTAGGCGAACAGATAGAACAGCGTCGCGGACAGTCCGTTGTCGTTGAGCGCAATGACGCCGGTGAGGATGAAGCCTGCATGGGCGACCGACGAGTACGCCAGCATCCGCTTGACGTTGTTCTGCGACACGGCGGTCACGGTGCCGACGATCATGGTCAGGATGGCGATGGCCCACAGCACCGGTCGCCACGCGTCGGCCATTGCGGGCAGCGCCACGTAGAAGATTCGGAGCATCGCCCCGAACGCGGCGATCTTCGTCGCGGCGGCCATGAAGGCGGTCACGGGTGTCGGGGCGCCTTGGTAGACGTCGGGGATCCACGAATGGAACGGCACTGCGCCGACTTTGAACATGAGGCCAACGGTTAGCAGGGCAATCCCGATGAGTGCCAACGACGTGTTGTCCGCATCGGCGGCAACCGCCTGCCCGATACCGGTCAGGCTCAGGGTGCCCGCGAAGCCGTAGAGCATGGCGATGCCATACAGGAAGAACGCCGACGAGAATGCGCCGAGCAAGAAGTACTTGAGCGCTGCCTCCTGTGAGAGGAGGCGGCGACGTCTGGCTAGACCGCACATCAGATAGAGCGGAAGCGAAAAGACCTCTAGCGCAACGAACATCGAAAGCAGATCGTTGGCGGCGGGGAACAGAAGCATGCCGCCCAAGGCGAACATGGTCAGCGGGAAGACTTCCGTCTGTGCCACACCGGCTTTGGTGGCGACCTTCTCGGCGACCGAGCCTGGCACGCTCGAAGCCTGTGCGGTGAATGCGTCGAGTCCGCTGGCGCCTGCGTCGTCGGTGTCGCCGGTGACGATGTGGCGCTCGGCGATCAGCAGAGTGCTCAGGATGCCGACAAGGAGCAGAGTGCCCTGGAGAAAGAGCGCAGGCTTGTCCTCCGCGATGGCACCGACGACCGCCGTCGTGCCGACTGAGCCGTGCAGGTCGAGCCAGTCGACGACGACGGCCACCAGCGCGGCCACCTGGCCGACGATTGCCAGGGCCAACTGCGTGACGTAGCGGCTGGTGCGGGGGAGGAACGCCTCGACGAGCACGCCGACGACGGCGACGCCGAAGGTGATCAACATGGGCAAGAGCAGTCGATACTCGACCGACGGCGCTACGACGTTCACTTCGCCGGTCTCCGTTCCAATTGCTCCTCGCGTCCGCCAGGTTCCAATTGCTCCTCGCGTCCGCCAGGTTCCAATTGCTCCTCGCGTCCGCCAGGTTCCAATTGCTCCTCGCGTCCCTCAGCCACCCGTGGCGCGGGATCGTGTTGGTCGATCGTCGTCAGCGTGTGGCCGACGGCGGGATCGATGATGGACAGCGCGGGTTTCGGATACACCCCGAGCGCGATCAGGATCGCGATCAATGGGACTACGACGAAGAGTTCGCGAGGTCGAAGGTCGCGGACCCCTTCGGTTCGCGCGTTGACCGGGCCCGTCATCATCCGCTGGTACATCAGAAGGACGTAGATTGCCGACAGCACCAAACCGGTAGCCGCGAACACCGTGAAGACGGGGTAGCGGGTGAATGTGCCTATCAGCACCAGGAATTCGCTGATGAACGGAGCTAGGCCAGGCAGCGACAACGTCGCCAGTCCCGCGACCAGGAACGTGCCAGCGAGAATGGGTGCCACCTTCTGCACGCCGCCGTAGTCGGCGATCAAGCGAGATCCCTTGCGCGACACCAGGAATCCGGCGATCAGGAACAGTGCGGCTGTCGATATGCCGTGGTTGACCATGTACAGAGTGGACCCGGCCTGACCCTGGCTCGTCATCACGAAGATGCCGAGGATGATGAAGCCGAAGTGCGAGATCGACGTGTATGAGATGAGTCGCATGACGTCGGTCTGCCCGATTGCCACGATGGCCCCGTAGACGATGCCGATCACCGCCAGGGTGATGATCAAGGGTCGGAACGTCATCGACGCATCCGGGAACAGTTGAAGGCAGTAGCGCAGCATGCCGAACGTGCCGACCTTGTCGACGACGGCCATCATGAGCACCGCCGTCGCCGGCGTGGCCTCGACTGCGGCGTCGGGCAGCCAGCGGTGGAACGGCCACAGCGGGGCCTTGATGGCGAACGCGAACATGAAGCCACCGAACAACGCGTTCACCACGCCCGGGTTGATCTTCAGCGAGCCGTCGGCCACCGCGGTGACGATCGCGCGGAAGTCGAACGTCCCCGCGGCGAAGGCATCACTGTTGGCGACGGCGACGTAGAGACCGATGACGGCGGCCAACATGATCAGCCCACCGAACAGGTTGTACAACAGGAACTTCACCGCAGCCTTGCTGCGGTTCTCGCCGCCGAACCCGCCGATGAGAAAGTACATCGGGATCAGCATTGCCTCGAAGAAGACGTAGAACAGCAGCACGTCGAGTGCGACTAGAGAGATCAGCACCATGCCTTCGACCGCGAGCGTCAGCGCCAGGTAGGTGTGCGTCGAGCGACCCCGCAAGCCCTCCTGTTCGTCGGCGTCATTCCAACCCGCGACGATGAGGATGGGCACCAGGACGGCCGTGAGAACGACCAGCGCCAAGGCGATGCCGTCGATGCCGAGGATGTAACCGGTGCCGAACGACGGTATCCAGGCGTGGTCCTCGACGAACTGGTACTGCTTTCCCGATGGATCGAACTTGATCGCCAGCCAGGCCGATATCGCCAGTACGACGAACGAAGTCGCGAGTGCGATGTACTTGGACAGCTGCCGCGCAGCGGCCGGGATCAACATGACGACGACTGCCCCGATCATCGGGACGGCCCACAGTACGGTCAGAACCGGCATCGTGATCACCAGCCCCTCACCGCCAGGATCGCGGCGATGACCAGCGCGGCGCCACCGAGCATCGTCAAGGCGTACGAGCGGGCGAACCCGGTCTGCCATTGCCCCAACCGTTTAGACCCCCACCCGACCAGAGCGCCCAGCCCTCTTGACACGTCGTCGATGCCGTCGTCGTCGATCTCGACGAGGCCCGCGGCGAGCAGCTGTCCCGGCCGCATCAGGACGTCCTCGTTGAACGCGTCGCCATACAGGTCCTTGCGCGCAGCGACGGTCAATGCGGAGGCCTCCGGTGCCGACGTGGGAATCGCGCGTGTCCCGTACATGCGATAGGCGATCACCATGCCGATCACGATCACCGCGAAAGTGGCCCCTGTGATCACCCATGCGGGCACCGCAAGGTGCTCCGCCTCGTGTGCGCCGACCACCGGCTCCAGCCAGTGCTCCAGGGTCCCCCCGACGGCGAGCAGGCCACCGGCGAACACCGAGCCGAACGCGAGCACGATCATCGGCAACGTCATGCTCCGTGGTGACTCGTGCGGATGTACGGCCGTTTCGTCCCAACGCTTTTCGCCGAAAAACGTCATCAGCATCACCCTCGTCATGTAGAACGCAGTGATACCAGCGCCCAGGAGCGCTGCGCCGCCAAGCAACGGCCCCATGGCTCCGTGGGCTGCGAAGGCGGTTTCGATGATGGGATCCTTCGAGAAGAAGCCGGACAGCGGTGGTACGCCGATGATGGCGAGGTAGCCGAGGCCGAACGTCACGAACGTGACGGGCATGAGCTTGCGCAGCCCGCCGTAGCGACGCATGTCGGTCTCGTCGTTCATGCCATGCATCACCGATCCCGCGCCGAGGAACAACCCGGCCTTGAAGAAGCCGTGGGTGAGCAGGTGCATGATCGCGATGGCGTAGCCTGCGGGGCCGAGTCCGGCCGCGAGCACCATGTATCCGATCTGCGACATCGTCGATGCGGCAAGGGCTTTCTTTATGTCGTCCTTGGCGCAGCCGATGATCGCGCCGAACAGCAGGGTCACCGCTCCGACGATCACCACGCCCAAGCGGGCGTCGGGCGCGAGGTCGAAGATGGCGCCGGAGCGCACGATCAGGTAGACACCCGCGGTGACCATCGTGGCAGCGTGGATGAGCGCCGACACGGGCGTCGGGCCCTCCATCGCGTCACCGAGCCACGACTGCAACGGAACCTGCGCGGACTTGCCGCAGGCGGCCAGGAGCAGCAGCAGTCCCATCGCCGTCAGCGTTCCCTCTGACTGCTGGCCGACGGTGCCGAAGACCTGTGCGTACGAGACGGATCCGACGGTGGCGAACATCAGCGCCAGCGCCAGCGCAAGGCCGATGTCGCCTACGCGGTTGACCACGAACGCCTTCTTGGCCGCGGTCGCTGCGGACGGTTTGTACGACCAGAAGCCGATCAGCAGATAGGACGCCAAGCCGACGCCCTCCCAGCCGACGTAGAGGCCGAGATAGTTGTCGGCGAGCACGAGCAGGAGCATCGCAGCGACGAAGAGGTTCAGGTAGGCGAAGAACCTCCTGCGCTCGGGATCGTGCGCCATGTATCCGACCGAGTACACGTGGATCAGCGACCCGACGCCGGTGATCAGCAGCACGAAACACACGGACAGCTGGTCGAGTTGGAGGCCGAAGTCGACCTGCAGCTGGGCTACCGGGACCCAGGAGAACAGCGTTTCGTGGATCGTCCTGTCCTCGGCGCTTCGACCGAGCAGGTCGGCGAACGACAGCGCGCCGACCACGAACGATGCGATCGCGGTCGCGCACCCCAGTAGGTGACCCCATGCGTTGGTGCGCTGGCCGCCTAGCAACAGGACTATGGCACCTGCCAGCGGCAGGGCGATGAGTAGCCACAAGGGTGTCATGAGCATCAGTGCTTCAACAGGTTTGCCGCGTCGACCGAGGCCGAGCGTCTGGTGCGGAAGATGGTCATGATGATCGCGAGCCCGACCACCACTTCGCACGCGGCGACCACCATCGTGAAGAACGCGACGACTTGGCCGTCGAGGTGACCGTGCAAGCGGGCGAACGTGACGAACGCGAGGTTCGCGGCGTTGAGCATCAACTCGACACACATGAACATGACGATCGCGTTGCGCCGCAATAGGACTCCGGCAGCGCCGATCGTGAACAGGGCCGCCGAGAGGTAGAGGTAGTTGGAGGGGTTCATCGCGTTCCGCTCACGGGTGGCAGGGCGCTGCTCACCGACGTCAAGGCGTCTGAGCCGTCGGGAAGGCGGGCGGCGACGTCGACGGCATTGTGCCGTGCGTAGACGCCGGGGTTGGGCATCGGGGTGGCATGACCGCCGGGGGCGAAGCGTTCGATGGCCAACTCGCGTTGGGTCTTTCGGACCTCCAGACGCTCGCGATGGGTGAGAACCATCGCCCCGAGTGCCGCGGTGATCAACAGTGCGCTCGTCAGCTCGAACGCCCACAGGTAGCGCGTGAAGATCAGCGCCGCAAGACCCTCGACGTTGCCCGCGCTGTTGGCCTCCGCGAGGCCGGTGAACCCCGCGACCGAGACGTTGCCGATTCCCGCGATGAGCAGGACGCCGAAGCTCAACCCCGCGATGCCAGCGGAGATGCGTTGTCCACGAATCGTTTCCACGAGGGAATCGGCCGAGTCGACGCCGATGAGCATCAGTACGAACAGGAACAACATCATCACTGCACCCGTGTACACGACGACTTGCACGATGCCGAGAAACAGGGCGTCCTGGGCGATGTAGAGCACGGCGAGGATGATCATCACGCTCGCGAGGAACATCGCCGAGTACACGGCCTTGGGTGCGGCAACCACGCCGACCGCCCCGATGACCGCGATCGCGGCCAACACCCAGAAGGTGACTTCCTCTGCGGTCGAGATCCGGTAGGCCGTGTCCGCGGCGACAAGGGTGAAGTCAGCTGTCACTAAACTGTCTCCTTTGGCGACGCGAGCCCAGTGGCCGTGATGTTGCCGCGGTAGTAGTCCTCGTCGGTGCTGCCCTCGGCCATCGCGTGAGGTGGCGCCAGCATGTCCTGCAGCAGGGGAGCCAGAAGCTTGTCCTTGCCGTAGATCAGGTCGGAGCGGTTGTCGTCGGCCATCTCGTACTCGTTGGTCATGGTGAGCGCACGGGTGGGGCATGCCTCGATGCACAGGCCGCAGCCAATGCACCGCAGATAGTTGATCTGGTAGACGCGGCCATAGCGTTCTCCTGGCGAAAACCGTTCCGTCGCAGTGTTGTCAGCGCCTTCGACGAAGATGGCGTCCGCGGGACACGCCCACGCACAGAGTTCGCAGCCGATGCACTTCTCCAGTCCGTCGGCGTATCTGTTGAGCTGATGTCGGCCGTGATAGCGCTTGGCCACCGGTCCCGGTTTCTCCGGATACTCGTCGGTGACCCGCTTCTTGAACATCGTCTTGAACGTGACGCCGAATCCGGCGATGGCATCGAAGAAGTTGGGCTTAGGCATCTGCGCGCTCCTTGACGGGAAGTGGGGGTATGGGGAACGCTCCCGCATCCGCGGCAGGTGCCGGGACGTCGGGGACGCGTCTGCGCCGCAATGCCTTCCATGAGAATGTGAGCACGGCGATTCCGACGACTGCACTCGCGGCGACGAGTAGGACGGCCCAGCGGTCATAGCCGTGGGTGCTGAGGGTCCGCACGATCGCCACGATCATGATCCACACCAACGAGATGGGGATCAGGATCTTCCATCCCAGCGCCATGAACTGGTCGTAGCGCATGCGCGGCAGGGTGGCCCGCAGCCACATGAAGAAGAACAGGAACGCCCAGACCTTTAGGACGAACCAAAGCAAGGGCCACCATCCGCTATTCGCGCCGTCCCACATGTTCAACGGCCATGGCGCCTGCCAGCCCCCGAGGAACAGCGTGGTGGCCAGTGCCGACACCGTCGTCATGTTGACGTACTCGGCGAGCATGAAGATCGCAAAACCCAGCGACGAATACTCCGTGTGGAAGCCTCCGACCAGTTCGCCCTCGGCCTCCGGGAGATCGAAAGGCGCCCTGTTGGTTTCGCCAACCATGGACGTGACGTAGATGAGGAAGGAAGGCAGCAGCAGGAAGACGTACCAGACGCCTTGTTGCGACTTGATGATCTCCGAGGTCGACATGGTGCCGGAGTACAGGAACACCGCTGCAAAGCACAGCGCCATGGCGATCTCATACGAGATGACCTGCGCACTGGACCGAAGACCGCCGAGCAAGGGGTAGGTGGAACCAGAGGCCCAGCCTGCCAACACGATTCCATACACCCCGATGGAGGTGACGGCCAGCACGTAGAGCACCGCGACGGGCAGGTCCGTCAGCTGCAGCGGCGTCTGGTGGCCGAACACGCTGACCATGCCGCCCATCGGGATGACGGCAAAGGCGAGGATCGCAGGGGTCACCGAGATGATCGGTGCCAGAAGGTAGATCGGCTTGTCCACGCCCGCGGGGATCAGGCCCTCCTTGAGCGCTAGCTTGACGCCGTCGGCGAGGCTCTGGAGCAGCCCCCAGGGTCCGACTCGATTCGGACCGGGGCGAAACTGCATCCAGCCGAGGATCTTGCGTTCGGCAAGGATGGCGACGAGCACGGTGAGCAACAGGAAGACGAATATGCCTAGCGCCTTGGCGAGGATCAACCACCACGGATCGTGTCCGAACGAGGTCAGGTCCGGGTACCTCACGCTGAATCGCCCCCTTGCTCGATCGACGGCGCGATCGACACGACGGCGCCGATCGGTACGCCCAACGTCGCCGCTACCGCGGAGCCAGGGGAGTTCAGCGGGAGCCACACGACACGGTCGGGCATGTCGGTGACCTCTAGCGGCAAGGCGATCCCGCCCCGCGGCGTGCTGACGGTAATCAGATCACCTACGGTCACTCCGATTTCGGCAGCGGTCCCCTCCGAAAGGCGGGCGACGACGGGCCGCGCGGTTCCTGCGAGATACGCCTCGCCGTCCTGAAGTCGCCCGGAGTCCAAGAGCATTCGCCATCCCGCTAGGACGGCCTGCCCGGCAGTGGGTTGAGGCAAGTCGGCCGCCGCTTCCTCGGGCGCAGCGGCCCGTGCGCCATTCCACGTGCCCAACGCGGCTAGCTCGGCACGTGCCGTCGCAGCGTCTGGAAGACCGAGATCGACACCGACCTCGTCGGCCAATGCGGCGAGCACGCGCATGTCTGCCGTGGCCTGGGGTGGGAGCGCCGCGTCGAACGGACGTTGGCGGCCTTCCCAATTCACGAACGTTCCCGCCTTCTCGGTCACGGGAGCGACCGGGAACACGACGTCGGCGAGATCGGTGACCGCGCTGCGGCGCAATTCCAGACTGATGACGAAGGGCGCCGATGAGATGGCGTGGAGCGCTCCTTCCGGATCCGGTAGATCGTCGAGGTCGACACCGCCGACGAGTAGCGCCTCTAGCGATCCGTCGGCAGCCCCGCTGAGGATTCCCGAGGTGTCTCGCCCCGGGTCCCCCGCCAGCGCATCGGTGTGCCAGGCGGCGGCAACCTCGGCGCGTGCCTCGGGGTCGGCAAGTGGTCGCCCGCCGGGCAGAAGGTTCGGTGCCGCACCGGCTTCCAATGCGCCTCTGTCGCCGGCGCGGCGCGGTATCCACCCGAGCCGAGCGTCGCTCGACGCGGCCAGCCGTGCGGCAGCCGAGTATGCACCCCGGGAGTTCGCGAGCCGTTCCCCGACCAGGATGAGGGTCCCGGGCGCTAGCTCACCGCGCAGCGCATCGAGCGCCGCCGCTTCGCCGCCGGGCGGGGTGGCGATCACCGTGCCACCCATCTTCTCCAGCCCGCGAGTGGCGAACGGCGCGATCGACGTCACCTTCGTCCCGTGCTTGCGGTTGGCCTTGCGCAACCGAAGGAAGACGATCGGGGACTCCTCCTCTGGTTCGAATCCGGCTAGGACGACGGCGGGAGCGGCCTCGATGTCTGCGTACGACAGCGCCATCGGCCGCCCGGCCACTTCGGCGGCGAGGAACTTCGACTCCTCCTCGGACGACGCATGCGTGCGGAAGTCGATGTCATTGGTGCCCAACACGATCCGGGCAAACTTGGCATATGCGTAGGCGTCCTCCAGCGTGGCCCTGCCGCCCACCAGCACCCCTGTGAGCTTGCCTGCGGCAGTAAGTCCGCGGACGGCGACGGCGACGGCTTCCGACCATGATGCGGGCCGTTGGGTGCCGTCCGGGTCCCGTACCAACGGCGTGGCGATCCGGTCACCCTGCGTCGCATACGTGAAGGCCCAGCGGCCCTTGTCGCAGTTCCATTCCTCGTTGACCTCCGGATCGTCACCGGCGAGACGGCGCAACACCTTTCCACGCCGGTGGTCGGTGCGCTGGGCGCATCCCGATGCGCAGTGTTCGCAGACGCTTGGCGAGGAGACCAGGTCGAAGGGCCTGGCTCGGAACCGGTAGGCGGTGCCGGTCAATGCTCCAACCGGACAGATCTGCACGGTGTTCCCTGAAAAATAGGAGTCGAACGGCACGTCGTTGGCGATGCCGACCTGCTGCAAGGCGCCACGCTCTAGCAGCTCGATGAACGGGTCGCCCGCCACTTGATTGGAGAAGCGCGTGCACCTGGCGCACAGCACGCACCGCTCCCTGTCCAGCAGCACCTGTGACGACAGGTTGATCGGCTTGGGAAACGTGCGCTTGACGTCGGTGAACCGAGTGTCCGCCCGCCCGTTGGACATTGCCTGGTTCTGCAGCGGGCACTCCCCGCCCTTGTCGCACACCGGGCAGTCGAGCGGATGGTTGATCAGCAGCAGTTCCATCACGCCGTGCTGCGCCTTGTCAGCGGCCGCGGAGGTCTGCTGCGTTCGCACCACCATGTCGGGCGTACACGTGATCGTGCACGAGGCCATCGGCTTTCGTTGGCCTTCCACCTCGACGAGGCACTGCCTGCACGCGCCGACCGGATCGAGGAGCGGATGGTCGCAGAACCTGGGGATCTGCACGCCGATCAGTTCGGCCGCTCGGATCACCAATGTGCCCTTGGGAACGCTGATTTGGTGATCGTCGATGGTGAGCGACACCATCTCGACATCGTTGGCGGCGGCCTTCTTGGGCTCGGTCGTCGTCATACGCCGGTCACTCCTTCCGCCGCCGAGCGTGCGGTTTGGTACATGAATCGCGAGGAACGACGTACGTAAGCGCACACTCGCGAGGGGATCGCGGTCGTCATACGCCGACTCCCTCCGGTGCGGCCAACATCGACGCATGCGGATCGAACGGGCATCCGCCATCGAGGTGGGCGAGGTACTCGTCGCGGAAGTACTTGATGGAGGACAAGATCGGGCTCGCAGCACCGTCCCCGAGCGCGCAGAACGACTTGCCGTTGATCGCGTCCGCGATGTCGATGAGCTTGTCGACGTCTTCCTCGGTGGCGAGACCGGCCTCCAGACGTTCGTAGATCTGCGCCAGCCAGTACGTACCCTCCCGGCACGGCGTGCACTTCCCGCACGATTCGTGTTCGTAGAACTGGGTCCACCGCCGGGCCGCCCGCACGACGCACGTCGTCTCGTCGAAGATCTGCAGCGCCTTGGTGCCCAGCATCGAGCCTGCAGCCCCCACGTTCTCGTAATCCAGTGGGATGTCGAGGTGTTCGCTCGTGAGCAGCGGCGTCGACGAGCCGCCGGGTGTCCAGAACTTCAGTTCGTGGCCCGCCCTGACGCCTCCCGCGTAGCCGAGCAGTTCGCGCAGCGTGATACCGAGCGGGGCCTCGTACTGTCCGGGTCGGGTGACGTGGCCGGAGAGGGAGTACAGCGTGAAACCCGCTGACTTCTCCGAGCCCATCGATCTGAACCAGTCGATGCCGCACCGGACGACGGCCGGCACGCTTGCGATCGACTCTACGTTGTTGACCACGGTCGGGCAGGCGTAGAGACCGGCCACGGCGGGGAACGGCGGCCGCAATCGGGGCTGGCCGCGTCTGCCCTCGAGGGAGTCGAGCAACGCTGTCTCCTCGCCGCAGATGTAGGCGCCCGCGCCCGCGTGCACCACCAGGTCCAGGTCGAAGCCCGAGCCGCCGATGTCGGCACCCAGATACCCCGCCTCGTAGGCCTCGGCGACCGCGGTTTGAAGGCGTCGCAGCACCGGCACCACTTCGCCGCGCACGTAGATGAACGCATGGCGGGCGCGGATCGCGTACGCCGCGATGATCGCTCCTTCGACAAGCACGTGAGGTGTCGACATCATCAGCGGAATGTCCTTGCACGTACCGGGTTCCGACTCATCGGCGTTGATCACCAGGTAGTGTGGCTTCGCCCCGGCTCCCTCGCTTCCCTGCGGGATGAACGACCACTTCTGGCCTGTCGGGAAACCGGCGCCGCCGCGGCCACGCAGGCCGGAATCCTTGACGAGCGAGATGACGTCGTCAGGGCCCATCGCCAGGGCCTTCGAGAGTGCCTTGTAACCGTCGTGGCGGAGATACGTGTCGAGAGTCCAGGATTGCGGGTCGTCCCAGTAGGCACTCAGCACGGGGGTGAGGCTCATTCGGGTTTGCCGTTCTTCGCAGGAACGTCGGCCGACGGTGCTGGTGCCGGCTCTTCGCGTTTCGTTTCCTCCGCGATGCCTTCGTCGTCGGGTGTGTCGACGGACGGGTTGGCGTCGGCGGCGGGGGCCTCCATGCCATGCTCGTGGGCGTACACCAGACCGGCCAGCGTCGCGGGACCGGTCTTTGCCTCGTTGGCGCCCGGTCGCTGGTCCGGGAAGCCGGCAAGGATGCGTGCCGTCTCGCGGAACGTACACATCGACGCGCCGCGGGTAGGGGAGACCGGCCACTTCTCGCGCAATTGGTCGACGAGTTCCCTTGCAGACGAGGGAGTTTGGTTGTCGAAGAACTCCCAGTTGACCATCAGCACCGGGGCGTAGTCGCACGCCGCGTTGCATTCGATGTGCTCGAGGGTGATCGCGCCATCGGAGGTGGTCTCGCCAGCATGTAGACCGAGGTGCTCCTCCAGGACCTCGAGGATGGCGTCGCCGCCCATCACCGCGCACAGCGTGTTCGTGCAGACCCCGACCAAGTAGTCGCCGGTCGGTGTCCGCCGGTACATCGAGTAGAACGTCGCGACGGCGGTGACTTCGGCGGCCGTCAGGTCCAATTGTGCTGAGCAGAAGGCGATTCCGGCAGGAGTGAGGTAGCCGTCCTCGGCCTGAACCAGGTGCAGCAACGGCAGCAGCGCCGACCGCGGATGCGGGTAGCGCGCGATGACCACCGCGGCGTCAGCTTCCAACCGCGCTGTCACCTCCGCCGAATATGCCCGTGGCCCATCGCTTATCGGGGGACCCGGCTCTTCGGGACGTTGCCCGAGACGCAGATCGATCACGCTCACCTGTCCACCCCGCCCATCACCGGATCGATCGACGCGACCGCCGAGATCGCGTCGGCAACCATCCCGCCTTCGCACATCGCAGCCACCGCTTGCAGATTCGTGAACGAGGGATCGCGGTAGTGCACGCGGTACGGCCGTGTGCCTCCGTCGGAGACCATGTGAACCCCGAGCTCGCCGCGCGGCGACTCGACTGCGACGTAGACCTGGCCTGCGGGAACCCGGATGCCCTCGGTGACGAGCTTGAAGTGATGGATCAGAGCCTCCATCGAGCCACCCATGATCTTGGCGATGTGCTCGGGCGAGTTGCCCAACCCGTCGGGCCCCAGCTTCAGGTCTGCAGGCCATGCGAGTTTCTTGTCGGTGATCATCACCGGTCCAGGCTTGAGTTTATCGAGGCACTGTTCCACGATCTTGAGCGACTCCTTCATCTCCCCGACGCGAATCAGGTAGCGGCCGTAGGAATCACACTCCGGATCGGTGATGACGTCGAACTCGTAGTTCTCGTAGCCGCAGTATGGCTGCGCGCGCCGCAAATCGTGCGGCAGCCCCGTGGAACGCAGGATGGGTCCAGTGATGCCGAGAGCCATGCAGCCCGTCAGATCCAGGTAGCCGACGCCCTTGGTACGGGCCTTCCAGATGTGATTTTCTCTGAGCAGCTTCTCCAAGTCGGACAGCTTGCGGGGCATGGTCCGCAGCAGTTCCTCCAGCTGCGGTATGACCTCGTCGGGCAGGTCTTGGGCCAACCCACCCGGCCGGATGTAAGCGTGATTCATCCGCAACCCGGTGATGGTCTCGAACACCGAAAGCACTTGTTCACGACCGAGGAAGCCGAAGAACATCGCCGACATGGCACCCAGCTCCATCCCGCCGGTGGCCAGTGCGACGAGGTGGCTCGAGATGCGGTTCAACTCCATGAGCATGACCCGAATGACGCTGGCCCGCTCCGGGATGTCGTCCGTCACGCCGAGTAGCTTCTCGACGCCGAGGCAGTACGCGGTCTCGTTGAAGAACGGCGACAGGTAGTCCATCCGCGTGACGAAGGTGACACCCTGCGTCCAGGTGCGGTATTCGAGGTTCTTCTCGATCCCGGTGTGCAGGTAACCGATTCCGCATCGGGCCTCGGTGATGGTCTCGCCATCGATCTCGAGGATCAGTCGCAGCACGCCATGGGTGGATGGGTGCTGGGGACCCATGTTGACGACGATGCGATCACCCGCGGTGGCGTTTTCGCGGGCGGCGGCCACCACCTCGTCCCAGTCCTCGCCGCCGACGGTGACGACCGTTTCCTGCGTCATCAGTTGTAGGCCCTTCGCTCATCGGGTGGCGGGATCTCGGCGCCGTGGTACGTCACCGGGATACCTCCCAATGGATAGTCCTTGCGCTGCGGGTGGCCGACCCAGTCGTCGGGCATCTCGATCCTCGTCAGCGAGGGATGGCCGTCGAAGATGATGCCGAAGAAGTCGAATGTCTCGCGCTCGTGCCAGTCGGTAGTCGGATACACCGAGAACAGCGACGGCACGTGAGGATCCGCATCCGGCGCCGCAGTCTCCACTCGGATCCTGCGGTTGTGCGTGATCGACATCAAGGGGTAGACGGCGTGCAGTTCGCGACCAGCGTCGGTGGGGTAGTGCACTCCCGAAACGCCAAGGCACAGCTCGAATCTCAATGCGGGATCGTCGCGGAGGGCCTGCATGACGGGGACCAGGTGCTCCCGATGTACCTCAAGGGTGAGTTCGTCGCGAAACACGACGACGCGAGTCACCGCCGCGCTGAAGGCGTCGTCACCGATAACCGTGATCAGACCATCGACGACCTCGTCGAAATAGCCTCCATAGGGCCGTGGTGAACTGCCGGGGAGCACGACGTCTCGAACGAGCCTGCCGTAGCCAGAGGTGTCGCCGGTGCCCTTGACGCCGAACATGCCGCGCTGCACGCCGATGACGTCCGGCGTGGCACCGCCGTTGCCGTTGCCGTTCGAAGGGGAGCTCTCGGTCATGACCGCAGCAGTCCCTTGAGTTCGATGGTCGTCGGCGAAGCCAGAGCCGCAGCTTCTGCGGCGGCGATGGCATCTGCGCGGTTGACTCCGAGGGGCATCTCCTGAATCTTGGCGTGCAGCATCAGGATTGCGTTCAGCAGCATCTCCGGCCGCGGCGGACAACCAGGCAGGTAGATGTCGACCGGCACCAGATGGTCAACGCCCTGGACCACGGCATAGTTGTTGAACATCCCGCCTGACGATGCGCAAACGCCCATCGCGAGAACCCATTTCGGTTCGGCCATCTGATCGTAGACCTGACGCAGGACGGGTCCCATCTTCTGGCTGACCCGACCCGCGACGATCATCAGATCGGCCTGGCGGGGGGTTGCCGAAAACCGTTCCATGCCGAACCTGGCGATGTCGAAACGTGGGCCTGCAGTTGCCATCATCTCGATGGCGCAGCAGGCGAGGCCGAACGTCGCAGGCCACAGCGAGCCCTTCCGGACGTAACCCGCCACCTTCTCGACGGTCGACAGCAGTATGCCGCCTGGCAGCTTCTCTTCTAGTCCCATCGATCAGTCCCAGCTCAATCCGCCGCGTCGCCATACATAGGCGTAGGCGACGAACACCGTCAGCATGAAGAGCAGCATCTCCACGACAGCGAAGAGGCCAAGCGAGTCGAACGAGACCGCCCAGGGATACAGGAAGACGATCTCGATGTCGAAGACGATGAAGAGCATCGCAGTGAGGTAGTACTTCACCGGGAATCTCTGGCCGGTCTGCATGTCTCCCGGTGATCCAGGAGTGATCGGTTCGATGCCGCACTCGTATGCCTCTAGCTTGGCCTTGTTGTAGCGGCGCGGTCCGATGAGAACCGCGATTCCCACCGATCCGACTGCGAACGCGGCGGCGATCGCACCGAGAACCAGGATGGGTACGTAGACGTTCATGAACTTGCGTCGCTCCCTCGTTGGGCTGTCGATGTGAGCTAAGACACAGCTTAGCCGTGTTAACGGTTGGCCCGACGTGTTTTGGATAGGATCCAATTTGGAAACCGGGAGCTAGTTCCTCAGCAGGCGTTCAACGCCAAGAGCGAACGGCCCCAGTCTATTTCGTGCTGGTCAACGTACTGTTTCACGCAGGAGTCCTGCGACTGCCTCGCCCAGCGCAATGGGGTCGATGGGGTGCGGCACCGAGGCCTCCGCACGCGACCAGGATGCCAGCCAGGCGTCGTCCGGTCGGCCCGTCAGCAGCAGGATTGGTGGGCATTCCGCGATCTCGTCCTTGAGCTGCTTCGCCAGCCCCATGCCGCCCGTCGGAGTCGCCTCGCCGTCGAGGATCGCCAGGTCGACGTCACCTGCGTCGAGGTGTGCGATGACGACGGGCGCGGTGGCCACGTCGACGTAGGTCAGTTCGGGCAGGTCGGGGTGAACTCGCCTTCCCAGCGCCGAGCGCACCTTCTCCCTGGTGTGCGCGTTGCTGCTGTAAACCAGGATGTTCAACGGCGAGTCGGGCACAACGGCGATGCTACGACTGCTTGACGAATACCGCGGTCGCTTCGACGGCCGTCGTGTCGCCGATCATGCCCATCATGTTTCCATCAACGCCGAACTCCGAGCGGTCGACGGTCCCCTTGGCGACGATCTGCACAGCTCCGTCGTTCAGCGTGGTCACCGTGACCGGCAGGTCGACGTCGCGCGTAACGCCCTTCACGGTCAGCTGTACCTGCAGGGACGACGTGGCCTGGGCCGAGTCAACCGCCACGTCGATGGTGGGGAACTTCTCGACGTCGAAGAAGTCCGCCGACCGCAGGTGGTCGTCACGTTTGCCGATGCCCGTGTTGACCGAGGCGGCGTCAATCGTGAGGCGACCGCTCACCGCGTCGGGCGAGGTGGCCTCACCCGTGCCCTCGACGACTCCGTACGTCCCCTTGACCTTGAGCAAGCCCCAAAAGGACGCGCTGCGAAAACCGATTGTCGTGCGCGCTGGATCAAGCCGCCAATTCCCAACGTAGGTCTGATCGGCCATGGTGTTGCTCCTTAGCTGTCGAGGATGGGAGCCATGTCGACCGGATCGATGTACTCGTCGATCCGGGTGATCAGGCCCTCGGTGTTCACCTTGATAACGATGCATACCCGCATTTCGATCGATGCGGGCTTCTTGCCGTCGGCCCGCAGCACGTGCTGCTGCACGAAACCTCCGTCGAAGAACTGGCGATCGAGGATTTCGTATCTCCGCCTCGTGGTGGCGTCCATGAACCAACGGATGACCTTCAACGCTCTGCCGCGATGATTGTCCTTCGGGTCGCCGGTATGCCAGACCAAAACGTCATCGGTCCACAGCATTTCGACAGCTTCGTAGTCACCGCGTTCGATGCCGCCGAACAGCTGGTTCGCCACGGCGTCGGTATTCGTGTTCACGGCCCTTCTTCCTAGTGCATTCGACTCCTTGACCTCGAGTGAGGTTTGGGTATCACACTGGGTTGCATGACGACATCAGCTAGAGACACGTTCAACTCGTTCTACGAAAACGGCACTCCGCCATGGGTGATCGGCGAGCCCCAGCCCGCGATCGTCGCTCTGGAGAAGACGGGTTTGATCAAGGGCAAGGTGCTCGACATCGGTTGTGGCCTCGGTGAACACACCATCCTGCTTAGTCGCCTTGGTTACGACGTACTGGGCGTCGACTATGCACCGAAGGCGGTCGAGCAGGCCCGTGCGAACGCCGAGGCCAAGGGAGTCGATGCACGGTTCGAGGTCGCCGACGCCATGAACCTCACCGCTGAGCCGGGTTACGAGACCATTCTCGACAGCGCTTTGTTCCACGTCTTCGGGGACGACGCGGACCGAGCGCGTTACGTCGCAAGCCTGCACAGGGCTGTGCGACCAGGCGGGTTGGTACACGTACTCGCGTTGTCCGATTCGGGCCGCGGCTTCGGGCCCTCCGTCAGCGAAGCCGTAATTCGTGATGCGTTCGGCGAAGGATGGGATCTCGAGGCGCTCGACCTCGTGACGTACACGGGCATCGTCACGGAGCTGCACTCGGAGGCACTTGGCATCGCCGCGGGGACCAAGATCGACGAGCCTGCCTGGCTCGCACGGGTTCGGCGTATCTGAGCGGTCATTCATTTTCATAGCCGGGGTGCGAGACGGCAAGCTTGTGCAATACGAGGTGGCGCAAGGTCGGCAACAATTCGGTGCCGCGTTGGTCGAGGTCACCGCGACGAATGGCCCCGGCCAGCGTGGCCTCGTCCGGAAAGCCGAGCAGTTGATCAGTAGGTCGGTCGTCGAGTAGCTCGCGTTCGACCGTACGCAGGACGTTGGCGGCGACACGCGAGTGGAAGTTGACTGCGCCACTCGTGCCCTCGCGCACGTCGGTCTCCAGAAACTCCGCGACGGCTGCGACGAGTTCGGCCGCCGTCGGTCTGCCATGCAATCCGCTCACGACGCCTCCGCCAACAAGGTGAGCAGGTCGAACTCCGTCTCGCAGACGCGGCGGCCGATGGCAGCGAGTTCGACGGACCGCGTCTGTCCGGACAGATGTCGCTCAGCCTGATAACGGCAGATGACGCCCCAGCGCAACGTCGAAAGCACTAGCCACCACCGCATTGCGGAGCGATCGAGCTCCGTGCCCGACGCGGACTCGTATGCCCGCAGGAAGTCCTCGACGCTGCCCAACCCGCCAGCGTCGAGAGCCCGAGGCGCGCCGAAGCGCCACGCCCTGATGCAGAACCACGAGAGATCCTCGTATACCTCGCCTGTGTGGGTGAGCTCCCAGTCCAGCACTGCGGCGAGCCTGGCTGGCCGCGCGGCGGTGTCGATGATCAGGTTTCCCATTCGAAAGTCGCCGTGCACCAACACCTTCGGTGACTCACCTGGACGGTTGCCTGCCAACCATCGGAACGCCCACTCGAAGGTCGCGGTGGTGTCGCCCATCTCGTCGAGTCGAGCGTGCCAATCATCGATTGGATCCGACGAGGTGAGGCCGATTCCGGCGGGGTCCGCGCGGTGGACGGCGGCGAGTGCCTCGGCGCACTGCGTCACGAGATCCACCCGCGAGGCATCGTCGAGTGCGCGCTGGATTCGGCGCACGATGGTCTCCCCGGCGATGAATTCACAGACCAGAAATGGATTGCCCAGTGCGGCAGTGGAATCGTCTGCGACGAGAACCTCGGGTACCGGGGCACCCTCCGCCGCGGCGCGTGTCAACGCGGCCGCCTCCAGTTCCATGCCCGCATGGATTTCGTCGGGCGGCCCGATGCGCAGGATGAGCGACCTGCCGTCGGCGTCGAACGCCCACGTAGCCCTGCTCGCACCGCCGGTCAGCACCCGAAGGTTCTCCACGCGCGTCGCCCCGATCGCGCCCGCGAGAGCTTTGGCGTCGATCACTTGCGGCTGCCGAACTCGAGCATCCGCTGCGCTACTCGCCGAATCTGAATTTCCTCGGCGCCCTCGGTGATTCGGTAACGCCGGTGATGACGATAGATGTGCTCGAACGGTTCGTGACGGCTGTAGCCAAGTCCGCCGTGGATCTGCATGGCGCGGTCCGCGGCTTCGCACACCAGCCGGTTGGCTCGGTAGTTGGCCATCGACACCTTGTCGCTGACCTCCATGTGATGGTTGCGGTCGAGATGCCATGCGGCGTAGTAGACGAGGAGCCGCACCATCTGAGCCTCCGTCTGCAACTCGGCGAGCGGCCACTGCACGGCCTGGTTGACCGACAACGGCTTGCCGAACACCACGCGTTCGCCCGCGTAGTGTGCGGCCCTGTCGATGCAAAACTGGGCCGCACCCAAACTGCTTGCCGCTTGCCGAATCCTGTTCTCGTGCAGAAAGGTCTGCCCAACCTCGAGACCGTGGTCCACCTCGCCAAGTACCGCATCGGCCGGCACCCGGACGTCCTTCAGCTCCACTTCGCCGTGATCGGTCGGCATGTTGAACGTCCACCAGTAGAACGGCACGGTGAAGCCAGATGCGTCGCACGGCACCAAGAACGCCGTGATGCCCGTGGCCTGGCCCGCCTCTCCCGACGTGCGGGCGAAGACGAGGTCATGAGTGGCCCTGTGTACGCCGGTGTTCCATCGCTTCGTCCCGTTGATCACCCAATCGTCACCGTCGGCGACGGCGGTTGTCTCCAACCACGTGGCATCGGAGCCGTGCCCTGGCTCGGACAGTCCGAATGCCATCGACCGCTCGCCCGTCAGGAGCGCCTCGCCCCACTCGTTCTTCTGGGCGTCGGTGCCGAAGCGATCCATCATGATCACCTGAGGGAAGTTGCCGACGATCGACGACTCGTCTTGCAAGTCGTTGTGCAGACCCAGGCCCTCGTGCGCCAGGTGTTCCCGGATGACGGCCATGTCGAGGTTGGTGCCGTCGCGGCCACCGAACCGCGATGGCAGGCCATAGCGCAGCCAGCCCGCGGCATCGGCGCGGCGCCGCATCTCGTCGAGGAGGTCCTCCCACGCCCGCTGCGGGATGCCGCCGTTCTCCCAGTCGGTGCGTGCGTACTCGCGACGGTGGTCGAAATACTGCATGTGCTCGGCTTCCAGCGGCTTGATCTCCGCCTCGATGAAGGCATCCATCTCGGCCAGCAGGCCCGGAAGGTGTTCCGGTAGAGCGAAATCCACAGTGATCTCTCCTTCGTTGGAACCTATCGCTAGAACCCGTACAGGGTCTTCTTCCATATGGTCGCCAACGTCGAGATGGCGTCGGCGTCGCTGATCTGCAACCCAAGCCCGGACGGTCGCAGGGACACCACGGTGAAGTTCTCGAACAGCAACGCGATGGCGGCACCGGTGTGTTCTGGGTCGAGATCCGTGCCGTAGCCGTGCTCCTTGGCGCGACGTACCGATGCAGCGACCAGGCCAATGCCGAAGCGCCGGAACTCGTTTTGCACGTCGGCGAAGCGCGGGTCGGTGTCCGTGAGTTGGTTGACGGCGATCATGATGCCGATGTTCTGCTTGAACATGTTCCAGTAGCCGGTCACCACGGTGTGGAAGAACTGCTGATCGTCGGCCGATTCGGGTAGGTGCACCGTGAGTCCAGAAGGCATGACGACGTCGTGCAGGAACGACTCGGCCAGACTGGCCAGCAGATCTTCCTTGTCGCTGTAGTAGCGGTAGAACGCGGCGGTCGTGCGGCCTGCCGCGGAGGTGATGTCGGCCAGCGTGGTCCCGTGAAAACCTCTTTCGGCGAACAACTTCCGGGCGGCAGTGTCGATCGCGTCCCGGGTCTGGCGACCCTTCGCGGTGAGCGTCTCCGATGCCACCGCGGTCAGCTCAAGATGCGATCGCCAGCACGCAGCAAGGCGCTGGGAAGGTCGTGGCCGACGACGTCACGGGCGACGCTCGCCGCGTGGATCGCGGCATCGAGGTCCACGTCGACGCCAATCCCACTGTCGCGCAGCATGTACACCAGATCCTCGGTGGCGATGTTGCCACTGGCGCCGGGGGCGAAGGGGCAGCCGCCGAGGCCTCCGACCGAAGCGTCGAGCCGTCTCACTCCGGCCAACACGGCGGCATAGGCACTCGCCAGACCGGCGCCGCGGGTGTTGTGAAAGTGCGCACCCAGGGGCACATCACCGAGCACGGGTCGCAATAGCTCGATCAGCGCGGTGACCCGGCGTGGTGTCGTGGTACCGATGGTGTCGGCGATGGCTATCCGGTCCGCGCCGATTTCGACGGCGGCGGAGGCGATGTCGACAACGCGACTCGGATCGGTTGGCCCGTCGAATGGGCAGTCCCATGCGGTCGCGATGATCACCTCGACGGACGCGTCGTTCTCGTGCGCGATGCGGGCGATGTCGGCGATCATGTGCGTGGAGTCGGCGGTCGAGCGTCCGACGTTGGCCTTGCTGTGTCCGTCGGCAGCCGAGACCACGTACTCGATCGACCCCATGCCTGCGTCGACGGCCCTGCCCGCTCCGCCAGGTCCCGCGACCAGGGCAGAGAATTCGACGCCATGTGTCTGTCGAAGGCGAGGGAGTTCGGCGGCCAGCGCTGCCGCGTCGGCCAACGCAGGCACCTTCGACGGCGACACGAATGCGGTGGCCTCGACTTCGCGAACGCCCGTCGCGACGACGGCCTCCAGCAGTTCGAGCTTGGCGGCCAGCGAGATTGGGTCTTCGATCTGAAGCCCGTCGCGCAGGCACACCTCGCGGATGGTCACGTGGTCGGGCAGCGGCGGGCCGCTAGTTGGACCAAGCACGCTCACAGCACTCCCTCCGCCTTCAGTGCGTCGAGTTCGGTGGACGAGCGACCGAGCAGATCGCCCCAAACCTCGTCGTTGTGCACGCCGGGCGATGCCGAACCGGCGTAGCGGATGGTACCCGGCGTCTCGGAGAGCACCGGAATCACGCCTGGCCCCTTGATGTTTCGTCCCACTCGTTCGTCCCAGTGGTCGGCAAGCATCCCGCGTGCCAACATCTGTGGATCGGTGAACACCTCTGCCACGGTGTTGATCGGACCGCTGATGACGCCGGCCTCGGACAGGGTGGCGATGATGTCGGCGGGCTGACGCTCGGCTGCCCACGTCGCGATGATCTTGTCCAGTTCATCTTGGTTGCGGCCTCGGGCAACGTGATTGACGAAACGGTCGTCAGTCGCCAGTTCGGGTTGGCCCATCGCTCCGCACAATCGGCGGAAGACCGTGTCCTGGTTGGCAGCGATCACGACCCAGCTGCCGTCAGCAGTGGGGTAGATGTTCGAAGGGGCGATGCCTTCGAGCCGCGTTCCGGACGGCCCTCGCACTATGCCGCCGACGTCGTAGTCGGGAATCGTGGATTCCTGTACGGCCAAGCAAGCTTCGGTGAGAGCGGCGTCGATGACTTGGCCCTCGCCCGTCACGGTGCGGCGGTAGAGCGCGGCAAGGGCACCCTGAGCCGCGAACATCCCTGCGAGGCTGTCGCCGAGTGACAGCGCCAGTCGCGGTGGTGGTCCGCCCGGAAAGCCGTTCATGTGCCGGAGGCCGCTCGCGGCTTCTGCTACCGAGGCGTACCCGGCCTTGTGGGCCTCTGGGCCTGTCTGGCCGTAGCCCGAGACTCGCACCAGGATGATACCGCGATTGTGTTCGCGCAGAACGTCGTAACCCAGGTTCCACTTCTCCAGCGTGCCCGGCCGGAAGTTCTCGACGATGATGTCGCTGCGTTCGACGAGCTCGAGGAACAACTCGCGACCCTTCGCCTCGCGAAGGTTGAGCGTCGCCGCCTTCTTGTTGCGCGCATGCACCGTCCAGAAGAAGTGGTGACCGTCGAGTTCGGCCTGACCCCACGTGCGCAGGGGGTCGGGTGCTCCCGGTGGCTCGATCTTGATGACCTCTGCGCCCATGTCACCGAGAAGCCGGCCGGCGAACGGGCCAGAGATCAGCGTGCCTACCTCGATGACGCGGATGCCGTCGAGCGGGCCCGCGATCACGGCTTCTCCAGTGAAAACCCGTGCCGGTGCAGCCAATCAGTCACGACCCCTACCGCCTGTCTCAAGGTGCCCCGTTGGTCCGGGCCGGAGTAGTAGTGGTTGGCGCCGGGGATCTCGTGCATCTCCTTGTCGGGATGCCCGATGGCCTCGAAGAGCCTGCGGGTGTGGCTCGGCGTGCAGGCGTCGTCGGCGAGGTTGCCTATGACCAGTGCTGGCACCGCGATGTCCGGGCCTGCCTTGACGGCGTCGCCGTTTGCGTCGTCGTAGCTCCACTGCGATAGCCAGCTGCGAAGGGTGCAGAACCGCGCAAGGCCTACGGGGGAGTTGTTCACCACCTGCGGGTCGCCGAGATAGCAGGTGCCAGGGGCGCGCTCGTTGGGATCGACGGTGGGGTCGAGCCACCGCGGGTCGGCCATGGTTCCGTGGACGACGAAGCCGAACTCGTCATCGGGTCGGCCCTTGTCCTCGAGCTCCGCAAGCTTTTGCTTGACCCACTTCGTGATTCGCCGGTTGCGGGCGATCTGCGCGGCGTGATAGCGATCGAGGAACTCCCGCGTGTACGGCGGCTGGTTGGGGTTGGCCGGGTCGTACAGGTCGAGTTCCGGATCGCGCTTGGAGGGGTCGGTCTCGTCGAGGATCGACGCGTCCATCCATTCGGTCATGGTGCCGTGGCGGCTGATGTGGGCGGCGAGCAGCATGATGCCGTCTGCGGGGATCAGCCCGAGCTTCGTGAGATCGGGTCCGTCGCCCGACGGGCTCGCGGTGACGGTCGGGTGCTGTGCCTGCTGTTGGTAGAAGACCGACAGCGAACCGCCGCCGCTCCAACCCGCCAGCACGATCTTCTCGTAGCCCAGTCGGTTCTTGGCGTCCTTGATGCATTCGCCTAGGTCTTCGACGACCTTCTCCATCAACAGCGCCGAGTCCGTGCCGCGGAATCGGCTGTTGCAGTAGATGACGTGGTGCCCTGCACGCGCGAGGGCGTTGATCATCGGCAAGTAGGCGCCGCCCCCTATGGGGTGCATGAACACCAGCGCGGTGTTCGACGGCCTCTCCTTCGGCTTCAACAGGTAGCTCTCCAGCACGATGAGCTCGGCGACGCCGCCGTATACGTCGCGGACGCTCGACGTGTTCTGGTAGGCAACGAGATACGGGATGCGTTCGTACTCGAACTTGACCGGCGCTTCGGTGGTCGTCACTAGTGCTGCCCCAAATCGTTGGCGAGAACTTCGGCAGACGGGATGAGCCTGCGGCGGGTGTCGATGGCGATCACCGTCCAGTCGACCTTGTCGTAGTCGTGAAACTTGTGTCGCGCGCGTTCCCGCGCCTTCTCTGGTGCGCCGTGGTGAACCCCTTGCGGCGCATGGGAAACCAGTCCAGGGGGCACTGGAATGCCGTAGAGCGAGCCGCCGTGGAAGAACGCGATCTCGTCGTAGTCCACGTTGCGGTGATACCAGGGCGTGCGCTCGGTGCCCGCGACTCCTTCGGCGGGCTTGGGTAGGAAGTTCATCACGTAGACGCCAGCCGCCTCCATGAACAGGTGCACTGTCGGCGGCAGGTGCACGCTGTCCGAGGTGACGACGTTGTAGTCCGAGATGTTGAAGGTGAACGCGAAGTTGTCGCCGCGCCAGCCCTCGACGTCCAGCGGATGGTGTTGGTAGTACAGCGTCGTCGGCCCACCGTCATGGATGAGCCTTACCTCGTACTCATCTCTGCCGTCGTCGTCCATGGGCGCAGGTTCGGGGATGACCGCCTGCGACGGGTCGAACGGAAAGTGTCTGCCGAGGTAGCCAGGCGCGGGCACCCTAAACTCGTTGGTGGCTTGAATCATCAGCAGCGTTGACTCTTCTTCCGGCACTTGGCGGAACGTGCACGCCTTTGGGATGTATACCCAGTCGCCCTCGCGGTAGCGCAGCGGGCCGAACTCAGTCTCCAGCAGTCCGGATCCCTCGTGCACGAACGACAGCAGGTCGCCGTCGACATAGCGCACGAAGAACGGCATGGGTTCGGTCCTGCGGGAGAGTAGGACCAGACAGTCGGCGTTGGAGAACATCAGCATCGGGCTGCCATGGGAATCCGTTGCGTCGCTTGGCTTCAGCTCGCTGGAGAGCACGTCGATCGGCCGCAATGGTCCGACTGATCGATACGCGGTGGGGTCGTTGCGGCGATAGATGTTGGCCGTCCGGCCGGTGAACCCGCCACGCCCCAGTTCGTCGTCCTTGAGTCCGTCGAGATCGGCGTGCAGTCGGCGGGGAGTCTTGCCCTTTCGAAGGTGAACAAACGATTCCATGGTTCGCCTCCAACGACGGGACCGGTCATCTGCGACGTCAAACTAAAACTGACTTTAGTTTTATTTCAGCGGAAGTGTCAACGCTCAATCGGTCAGGTCGACGCGCACCGTGAGCAGGTTCGTGCCGAAGGTCCGCACGCCGAAGGCGTTGAGCTGCGACTGGTCTCGAAGGCGTGCGTGTGGGTCGTCGTCGGGAAGGAGATGAGCCGTGCCGCTGTGCCACGTGCCCCGCAATCGCACCCGCACGCGCGGGTCGGCCTGGATGTTGCGGATGTACTGGGACTTCTCGCCGAACTCCGAGACGAACCAGAACTGAGTGCCGACGAGCTGGCCGCCGAGTGGCGTGCGGCGAGGCTCACCGGACTTGCGGCCAGTCGTCTCCAACAGAGTCTGGAAGGGGTTGCGTCGCATCAGCGGATTCGCGACCCGCTTCTGGAAGAAATTCGTCAATGCAGCATTGGGCATACCGCTATCTCACACCATCGCCGTCCGCGGGATCTTCATGCCGAGCGCCAATGCGCCAGCGAGCTCGCGGCCCGGATCGAGAATGGCGGGAAAGTCCGCCTGCCGACCGCCAAATCTCGCAGGAACCAACAACTCGGTGAACTTGGACGAGGCGAGGTCCGCCAGGGTCGCATCGGGAAGCCGTCGCAGACGCTCCGCCTCCTGCGCGCGTTCGGCTAGCTTGCCGACGAATTCGGAGGTGATTTCGGAGTGCGTATCGAGGTATGGAAGCCGTCACTGCGCAAGCATGAGATCGAGGAATCGTTCGCCAAGTGCGGTGTCGCGGGGGACCGGATCCGGTCCCGACAGATGGAGGAAGCCGATCCCTGCTGCGAACGTGGCATTCGCGCGGACCTCGGCGTCGTCGTCGGCGAACCCGTAGTCGAGGAACGCCTGTCGCACTGCTCGCAGTAGCCGCCGGTCGGCTGACCTGACGCTCGCGGCGACCGATTCGTCGGAGCGTGCCCATTCGCGCATCGCCCGTTCCAACGTCCACAGTCGGGGGCTGACCAGCGTGGACATCATTCTCGACAGACGCTCGCGGGGCGGCAGACCCGTCAGGTCGTCGAGGGCGGCGCGGTCTTGGTCGCGTAGCTCGCCCCACGATTGAATGAGCGCTGCTAGGTAGCTGGGCATGCCCTCGAAATGCCAGTAGAAGCTTCCCTTCGTGACGCCGAGCAGGTCGCAGAGCCGGTCGATCTTGAGCGCCTTGAGACCCTCTTCGGCGAGGATCGCGTAGCCGGCCCGGAGCCAGTCGTCGACGTCGAGTCTGTTGCCGGTGGCGCCGCGACTGTCGTTCATGGGCCCGTCCATGGGCCGCAGCCTACGACCGGAGCTACTTGCAGACCGCGGCGGATCGCCGCCAGCAAACGAGACCCTGGCCCAGATTGGGTCTTTCTAGAGCCTCCCACCGCGTGTTTTACTGAATTGGAGAACTGAATTCTTTTCGAGTAACCGAACTGAAAAGGAACTCGCAAATGTTGGTGAACGGAATTCGGGGTCGCTGGGTACGACGCGTGCTGGGCGCGACGATTGCGGCGCTAGTGCTGTCAGCGATGGTCGGGCTCACCGGCGGGAGCGCAACCGCAGGGGCCTTCTCTCGTCCCGGCCTGCCTGTCGAGTATCTGATGGTGCCCTCCCCGTCCATGGGACGTGACATCAAGGTTCAGTTCCAGAGCGGCGGTAACGGCTCTCCCGCGGTCTATCTGCTGGACGGCTTGCGCGCCCAGGACGACTACAACGGCTGGGACATCAACACCGCGGCGTTCGAGTGGTACTACCAATCCGGTCTGTCGATCGTCATGCCCGTAGGTGGACAGTCGAGTTTCTACACCGACTGGTACCAACCCGCCACGAACAAGGGTCCGACGGTCACCTACAAGTGGGAGACGTTCCTAACCTCGGAGCTTCCGAATTACCTCGCGTCGAACAAGAGCGTCAAGGCGACCGGCAACGCCGTCGTCGGTCTGTCGATGGGTGGTTCGGCCTCGCTCATCCTCTCGGTCTATCACCCCGGTCAATTTCCTTACGCTGCATCGCTTTCTGGTTTCCTGAACCCCTCAGAAGGGCAGTGGCCCTTCCTGATCAACTTGTCGATGGGCGACGCAGGCGGCTTCAACACCAACGACATGTGGGGTCCCGCGGAGACCGACCCTGCCTGGCAGCGCAACGATCCGATGGTGCAGATCCCGAAGATCGTCGCCAACGGAACGCGGATCTGGATCTACTGCGGCAACGGCACACCCAACGAGTTGGGTGGCGGCGACGTCCCCGCGAAGTTCCTCGAAGGCCTGACGATCCGGACCAACATCACCTTCCGGGACAACTACATCGCCGCGGGCGGAAAGAACGGCGTTTTCAACTTCCCCGACAGCGGCACACACAACTGGGCCTACTGGGGTCAGCAGTTGCAGGCGATGAAGCCTGACCTGATCAGCCACCTGCTCTGATCTACGTCACCACCGGACGCCGACGGCGATTGCGCCGAGCACGCCGACCAACGGTGGTACGCGAAACAAGAGCAAGAGGGTGCCCGCCACCATCACGGCGATCGCTAGTGGCCCAGTGGCGGCTTGCCTCACCAGTGACCAATCGGTGACCACCAATAGTGCGACGACCGCGAGCGCCAGCGATCGCAACATGGCCCGGAATCGCGCCAGGTGTATCAACCGCTGTCGCGCCCTCTCGATTCCGACGACCAGAAACGGTGGCACGACGACGGCGACGCATGCGACCAGGCTGCCGGTGACGCCACCGATGAAATAGCTCGCGGCGATGAGGTACAGCCCGTTGGGCCCAGGGCTGATGTTTCCCACCGCCAAGGCAGGCAAGACCACGACGTTGGGGGAGACGCCGTTCGACGACAACTGGTTCTCCAGCACCGGCAGCGAGCCGAGCCCGCCGAAGCTGAACAGGCTCGCGATCATGATGACCAGGAACAGATGGCTAAGGGGCATCCTTCTCACCGTCGTCCGAAACGAAGAGGCCGGGGAAGAGAAGGCCCGCAACCACGGCCGCGGCCAACATCGGAATTGGATTGGGAATCGCAGCGCCCAGTGCGACGTAGCAGGCGAAGCCGATGGGGCCGCGCCAGCGCCGGTCGACGGCGAGAGTGTCCTTGAGTAGCAGCAGCGCAAGCGCGACTGCGAAGCCAGCAGCGACCGCGGCGACCATGGTCAACGGGCCCGCCGACCAAGACTTGTCCTTGACCATGACGTAGAGGCGGGCCAACAGGATCGTTATGGTGATGGACGGCAACAGCATTCCGATCAGGCCGGCGATGATGCCTCGCCATCCGTCGACCTTCTTTCCGATCAGGATCACCTGGGCCAGGATGGTGATCCCAGGCGTCACCCTGCTCAGGACCACGGTCTCTAGGAACTCCTCCTCGGTCAGCCAGTGCTTGCGCAGCGCTAGTTGGCGCATCGCGACGATGGTGGCGCTGCCACCTCCGAACGCAGTCGCGCCGATTCGCAGCATGCCAAGGAAGACCTGAAACCAACTGTGGCCGGAGCGATTTGAGGGGTTAGCGTTCGCTCCGGCCACAGGTCTTAACTCGATTCCGCGGGTCTAGTACTTCCAGCTTCGATCTGGAGTGGCGACGTCGATCTCCACGCCGTCGAGGTCCTTGAACTTGAAGAACCGTGGCGGCCACTGCTCCTTGTCCTCACCGTAGATCTCGATGCCGTAGCCCTTGAGCGCCTCGGCGACTCCGGCCGTGTCCTCGATCGCGACGCCAATGTGGTTGGGGCCCAACGTGCCCTGGGTCCACTCCGAGGTCTTGACTCGCTCGTCGGGGCACAGCAACGAGTAGTTGACCTCGCCGTCGGACAGGTCGATGGCCTTGCCGGGGTAGTGGCCGGGCGTCCGGACGGGACCGAGTCGCTTGAAGCCGAATACCTTCTCGTAAAACTCGGCCGACCGTTCCAGGTCTTCTGTCACGATCCCCAGATGGCGGATTCGCATCTTTCCTCCAGAGTATTCTGCTAGTCAGACGAAGTGTCTGCAACACAGAAGCTAGGCCGCTGCTTACCGTCTAGTCAAGACCCACCAACCGAATTGGCTGGACAAATTTCCACTGTGCCGACAATATGTCTGTCATGCAGACATATCCCGTATCGGAGGATGGGGCGGCACCCGCGTATCCGATCACGTCCGTGGACAACGCCCTGCGCTTGATTCGGCTTTTCAACGACAGGGACACCTTGCGGTTGACCGACGCCTGCAGTTACCTCGGCGTCGCGCACTCGACCGCGCACCGTCTGCTGGCGATGCTGATCCACCACGGTTTCGTGCAGCAGGACGCACAGACGCGGACGTACCGGCCAGGGCCGACACTGCTGGAGATCGGCCTCGCCGTGGTCGAGAAGAGCGATTTCCGCAAGAAGGCTCGGCCGGCTCTTGTCGAACTCGTCGACCAGTTCAACGAGACCGTTCACCTCATGACGCTCGAAGGCACCCGGGTCCGATACGTTGACGCCGTCGAGAGCACCAGGGCGCTGCGGGTCGCCCCGAGGACTGGCAGCCTGCTGCCCGCGCACTGCACGTCGGGCGGAAAGGCTCTGCTCGCCGAATTGCCCGACGAGCGCATTCGCATGATGTACGCCGATCCGGCGGCGATCGCCCCGCAAACCGACCGCTCGGTGTCGACGGTGCCCCTGCTGATCGCGGCGCTCGACGAGGTTCGGGCCAACGGCTACGCCACGAACTACGAGGAGAGCGAGGAGGGCGTCGGCTCGGTGGCCATCGCATTGCGCGACGCAGGCGGAACCGCGCTCGCTGCCGTAGCCGTCGCCGTGCCGACGACCCGGCTCAGCCAGGACAAGCGTCGCGAGATCGCCTCTGCGCTGAGCGCCCAGGCAAACCGCTTGACGCTTTAAGGCCCGCGCCTGATTGTCTGCTGTCAAGAAAAACTCTGCAGATACTTGACGCTTCCTCCGTGGTGAGAGTTACATACGTCACACAGGGTCTGTATTGCAGACAGAATGTCTGACCAATAGAAACTCAACCGAATGAACGGTGGTGGTTCCGCAGATGCGCCGCATGGACTTCTACACGGGCCTCGTGACCGCTGTCGTTGGCGCCGCGGCCTCCTGGGAGGCCAGAAATCTCGAGATGTTCGGCGATCACAACGTTCCCGGACCCGGCTTCTTTCCCAAGATCCTCGCCGGCCTGCTCATCGCGCTCGGACTTCTGCTGGCTGCCATGGCGATTCGCGAAAGGGAGCCAGCGCCGGTCGACGACGCCGATCTTGCGGGCGACGAGGAATCGTCAGGAGCGCGTGGGATGATGCGCCCGGTCGCGGTGCTCGTCGTGTTCGCCGTCGTCGCGCCTCTCGTTGCGGTCATCGGTTACATCCCCGCCATGGTCCTGCTCGTGCTGATCGTGCTCTACGGGATCGAGCGCCGCCGCGACTTCCGCAGCATGCTCGTCGTCATCCTCATCCCAGTGGCGACCTACGTCCTCTTCGCTCACCTCTTCGCCATTCCGCTGCCCTCAGGGCCACTTCTGCCCGCCTGACCGTGAAAGCCAGGACAAGGAACACCCCATGAATGCACTCGAAAGCCTGATCGACGGCCTTGGCCAAGCGCTCACGCCGATGAACCTGATGTGGGTACTCATCGGCGTCACGCTCGGCACCATCGTCGGAATCCTTCCAGGACTTGGCAATCCGGCCGCAGTCCTCGCCGTGCTCCTGCCGCTGACGCTGAAGCTGCCACCGACGACGGGCCTGATCATGATGGCCGGCCTTTACCACGGCGCGAAGTTCGCCGGTTCGACGACGGCGATCCTGCTCAACATACCCACCGAGACCTCGTCGGTGGTGCTCTGCTACGACGGACACCAACTGGCACGAAAGGGTCGGGCAGGACCCGCGATGGGAATGTCGGCGATCTCGGGCTTCATCGCGAGCACCGTCGGTGTCATCGCCCTGACCTTCCTGGCGCCCATCATCGCCAAGTTCGCAGTCGCGTTCGGACCGCCAGAGTTTGCATGCCTCATGGTCTTTGGGCTGTTACTCGTCATTACGGTGACGGGGAAGTCGCCGATCAAGGGCTTCATCTCCATGTCGGCCGGTCTGCTGATCTCGACCGTCGGCGTCGACCTGTTCAGCGGTACGGAGCGATTCACCTTCGGCAACATCAACCTCTTCGACGGGGTCGAGTTCCTGGTGCTGACGCTCGGGATGTTCGCCGTGGCGGAAGTACTGATGAACGTCGAGGACCAGCGCGGCAAGTCGCTGCTCACCATCCCGAAGGGCATTCGAAACCTGTTGCCCAACAAGCAGGACCTGAAGGACTGCCGCGGAGCGATCGCTCAGGGCTCGATCACCGGGTTCCTGGTCGGTGCGGTTCCTGGTGGCGGTTCGACGATCGCCTCGTTCGTCTCCTACACGCTGCAGAAGAACATCAGCAAGCACCCGGAGAAGTTCGGCAAGGGCACGATGGAGGGAGTCGCGGCACCCGAGGCGGCCAATAACTCCGAGGTCGGCGGGGCCATGGTGCCCCTTCTGTCCCTTGGCCTTCCTGGCAGCGCCAGCACCTCGGTCATGCTTGCGGCCCTGTTGCTGTTCGGCATCCAGCCCGGCCCGAGGCTTTTCGAGACCAACCCAGAGATCGTCTGGCCGGTCATCGCCAGCCTCTACCTAGGCAATTTCGCCCTCATCATCCTCAACCTGCCGATGATCCCGCTCTGGGTGCGTCTGCTGAAGATTCCCTATTGGGTTCTGTACCCGGCCATTCTGGTGCTCGCGGTCGTTGGCGCCTACAGCGTGCGCGGTTCGATGTTCGACATCTACATGCTGATCTTCTTCTCGGCGTTGGGTTATGCGTTCCGGAAGCTGGCGATCCCGCCGACACCGCTGCTGATGGCGTTCGTCCTTGGCCCGCAGGCCGAGAACGCGATACGGCAGTCGTTGATCCTGTCTGACAACAGCCTGCTCATCTTCGTGCAACGGCCCATATCGGCCATCGTTCTGGGCCTTGCGGTTGTCGTCGTCCTCCTTGCGATCGTCAGTCGTCGACGTGGTAATCGACTGCCCACCAAGGAAAGTGTGCGACCAGACGAGGAGATCGTCGCCGAAGTCGGTGAGGCCGAACCCGCCCTAGTTGAAGCCATCGAAACCCGAGAGGTAAAACAATGAAGTCCACCATCAAGCAGGTCGGTGTCGTGGCAGCGAGCGTCGTCCTCGCATTCGGCAGCGCTGCGTGCGGCACTTCGTCGAACGGCGCCGCGGGCGGTAGCCCGAACAACGTCCAGTTCATCGTCGACACCGGGCCCGGCGGCGGTAGTGACCTATTCGCAAGGCAGCTCATCAAGATTGCCCGCGACAACAAGGTCCTCACCGACAACTGGCCCGTCATCGCCAAGCCCGAAGGCGGCGGGCTCGGTGCGATGGCCTTTCTCAAGGGCAAGCCGGGGGACGCGAACTTCATCTCCGCATTCACCTCGAAGTGGATCATCGGCGGTCTCGCGGCCGCGTCCGCGCCCGCAACCCTTTCCGACCTGACGCCAATCGTCATGCTGGCGGACGAAATTCAGGTGATCGCGGCACCGGCCGATGCATCGTTCAACACGATGGCCGAGTTCATCGAGGCGGCGAAGAAGAACCCTGGCGAAATGGTGCAGACCGGCGGATCGCCAAACTCGGTGGACAACCTCGTCGCCTTGGAGATTCAGAAGAACACCGACACCAAGTGGAAGTACCTGTCGTTCGACGACGGTGCACCCCGCATCACTGCGATGCTCCGAGGCGACGCACAGATCGACATCGGCGCGATCCCCGACTTCGCCGACCAGATCCAGGCGGGCAAGCTCAAGTTGATTGGCGTATTCGCCGACAAGCGGGTGCCGGACTATCCGAACACCCCGACCATCGCCGAGCAGAAGATCGACCTCGGTGAGTTCCCCGATCACCTGCAGTTCCGCGGGATCGCGGGACCGCCGAAGATATCGGACGAAACCGTGAAGTTCTATCAGGACTTCTTTCAGAAGGTCGCCAACACCGACGCGTGGAAGGAGTACTTGCGCAGCGAGGGACTCAACCCGGAGTTCGTCACGGGCGACGATCTCGACACGCAGATCAAGGACTTCACCGAAGCTGCGAAGCCGCTTGTAGCCGGCATGGTCAACAACTGATGACGGAGCTCCGGGAGGAGCCGACCAAGACCCGCTCGTTGGCCGACTTCGCATCGACGGTGAGCCTGTCCGGCTCGCCATCCGAGGTACGGCACGCCGCCAAGCGTGCGCTCGTCGATTGGCTGGCCGCGGTTCTTGCCGGATCGGTCGAGCCCGCGTCGGTCAAGCTGCGCGACGTCATCGGGGCCGTCGCACCGGAACCGGTCGCGACCATCATCGGCTCCAGCCAGCGCACCAGCGGCCCATTCGCCGCGCTGGCCAACGGATATTCCTCGCACACAATGGATTTCGACGACGTGTTCAACCCTCCGGAGACCACGATCCACCTCGGCTCCTGTATCTGGCCCGCCGTGATGGCGATCGCCGAGATGCGCGCGCTCTCTGGCGCGGAAGCACTGTCTGCCTACGTCGCCGGATTCGAGACGGGCGCACGGGTGGCGAGGGCCGCTGGGATCACTCACTTCGAGAGCGGATGGCAGGTGACGGGGACGGCCGGTCATCTCGCGTCGGCAGCGGCAGCCGCGCGGGCCATCGGACTCGACGGTGCCGCTGCGGCGAACACCCTTGGCATGGCGGCTGCGCAGGCCTCGGGGATCCGGGAGGTCTACGGCAGTGACGCCAAGGCGTTGCAACCCGGGCGAGCAGCGATGGACGGCGTCCTCGCCGCGCTGATGGCCGAGCGAGGAATGACCGCGCGCGACACCGCGATCGAGGGCGAGCGTGGACTGCTCTCGGTGATCTCGCGAGCACCATCTGCGGACATCTTGGTCGAGGCGCTCGGTGAGCAGTGGGCGGTGTTGTCGAATGGTCACAAGCTCTACCCGAACGCATCGCTGCTGCATCCCGCCATCGATGCGGCGGTCGCATTGACCAAGGATCCGCGATTTGCGCGCGAGCCCATCGAAGCCATCGACGTGCGGATGCTGCCGTTCGCCGCGTCGGTGACGGGGGTGACGCACCCTGGCCCAGGCTCCGAAGCTCGATTCAGTGCAGCTCACTGCGTCGCCTTCGCCCTACAGACCGGCTACCTCGGGCTCGACAGTTTCTCGGTGGCGGCGGTCAACGACACCGAGGTCGCGCGGTTGCGCGACATGGTGACCGTGATACCCGACGAGTTGGTCGGCAAGCGTGGCGCGCGCATGACGATCACGATGCGCGACGGAACCGTGCTCGAACACGTCGTACATGCCAATCGCGGCACGCCCGAGAGCCCGATGTCCGATGACGACCTCGACGCCAAGTTGCTTTCGATCGCGGTGCCACGGCTTGGTGTTCAGGGCGCCAACGAATTGCTCGCGCGGTGTTGGGAGTGCGACCTGTCTTCGCGGGCGAGCGACGTGTTGCGGGTGTTCCGCCACCCACCTGCACGACAGCGCGACCGGTGAACGTGCCGTCTCGCACCCGTCGTGGGTAATCAGCGAAAGTCGTTGCAGACCTGCTACTTCAGCTCGGTCGACGTGAGGCCGAGCAGTCGACGGGCCACGACCAACTGCTGGATCTGTTGGGTGCCTTCGAAGATGTCCAGGATCTTCGAATCGCGGGCCCACTTCTCCAGGAGGGTCTCCTCGGAGTAGCCGGTCGTCCCCGCGAGCTCGACGGTCTTGAGCGTGACGTCGCTTGCCACTCGCGCAGCCTTGGCCTTGCCCATCGACGCTTCCTTCGAGTTCGGAATGTTGTTGTCCGCCTGCCACGCCGACCGAAGTGTCAGCAGGTAGCCCGACTCCCAGTCGGCCTCCATGCGGAGGAACTCGGCAGCGGGCGCGCTCTGTGCATGCGCGGGCTTGTCGTAGGAGATGTCAATGCCTGCGTCGGTGAGGATCACCCGTAGCTCCTCCAACGCGGCACGCGCGATGCCGACGGCCATGGCGGCAACGATGGGACGTGTGTTGTCGAACGTCTCCATGACGCCGCCAAAACCCTTGTCCACCTGAATTTCTGGGCTACCGAGCAGGTAATCCCTTGGGATCCGGGCGTTGTCGAAGCGGATGACCGCGGTATCGGACGCCTTGATGCCAAGCTTGTGCTCCAACCGCTCGACCGTGACGCCAGGATGCTCGCGCGGCACGATGAACGACTTGATCGCCGCTCGGCCCAATGACTTGTCCAGCGTCGCCCACACCACGATGTGTGTCGCTCGGCTGCCTGCGGTCACGAAGATCTTCTCGCCGTTGATCACGTATTCGTCGCCGTCGAGCTTGGCTGTGGTGGACACGGCTGCCGAATCGGAGCCGAAGCTCGGCTCGGTGATCGCCATCGCCGCCCACACCTTGCCGAGGCGGGCGAGCTGTTCGTCGGTTGCGACTCCCGAGATCGCGGCATTGCCCAAGCCCTGAAACGGCACCGAAAGCAGCAGGGCAACGTCGCCCCAACTGATTTCGAGCGCGTTGACGAGTGCAGACATGTTGGCGCCGTTGACGTTCTCCTTGGGCCCGTCGGCGCTGCGGAACGCGTCCGCACCCGCGAAGTCGATCGTCTTGGTCGAAGTGATCGCCTCGAACAGGGTTGCCAACGTGTCGAGCTCGATTGGGTAGGCGTGTTCGGCAAGGTCGTATTTGCGCGAGATGGGCCGCAGCATCTCGGCAGCGCCGTCGTGAGCCATGTCGATGACGGCCTGCAGCTTCTTCGGCATTTCCAGATTTATGGCCATCAGAGCACCACCACTCCCTCTGCGACGCCGATGGCTCGCAGGTCGCGATACCACCGCTCGACCGGATGTTCCTTCGTAAAGCCATGACCGCCAAGCAATTGCACGCCATCGAGTCCGATCTGCATGCCCTTGTCGGTGCCGATGCGCTTGGCCAGTGCTGCTTCGCGGGCGAACGGCAGACCCTGCTCAGCACGGGACGCGCCGCGCCATGTGATCAGCCGCAGTCCGTCGAGTTCGATGGCGATGTTGGCGCACATGAACGCGACCGCTTGCCTGCGTGCGATGGGTTCACCGAACGCTTCGCGTTCCTTGACGTAGGGGACGACGTAGTCGAGGACGGCATGCGATGTTCCGACGGCCAGTGCGGCCCAACCCAACCGGGAAAGCGCGATCGCCTCCGAATAGTTCTGGGCGTACTCCGCCTCGCTAGAGTCGGCCTCGCCGAGACGGTTGTGCAGCGGCACGGCGACGTTGTCCAGTTCGACTCGGCCGAGCGCCGCACCCCGGATGCCCATGCTGGGATCGGCCTTGACGGTGAGCCCCGGCGTTGCCGACTCCACGATGAAAAGCGTTGGCTTACCGCTTAGTTGGGCGGCAATGACGAACAGTTCGGCATCCGCGGCGGCGGGCACCAGCGACTTGACGCCGGTGAGCCGGTATCCGCTCGGAGTGCGTACCGCCGTTGTCTTCAGCGCTGTCGGGTCGAACAGGGCGTGCGGCTCCGCGATCGCCACGCATGCCTGCGGCACGTTCTCGCCGGCGAACTCGGGAAGGTAGGTGGCCTGCTGATCGGCGCCACCCCAGTGCGTCAGCGCCGATGCGACGCCGCCTGGCGCGAGGATCGGCAGGGCAAGTCCCATGTCGCCGTAGGCCAATGCCTCTGCGACGAGGGCGTTGGTGACGGTGCTGCGGTGTGCGGCGATCCCGTCGAAGTCCTCGGGGATGTTGATCGCCGTGATCCCGAGCTCGGCGGCCTTGGCGATCAGTTCGGCCGGGTACCCGGCGGCGTCGTCGGCGTCGTAGGCCGCTGGCCGAAGGATCTCTTCGGCGAACTCGCCGATGGTTTCGACGATCATCTTCTGCTCGTCGTCGGGCGTGAGGTCGAAGTAGTCGGAGCCGCTGGGCTTGAGTCGAGTCGCGGGCTTGCCGAGGTTCTGTACCCGCTTGAACTGGCGGGTCGAGGCACCGAGAGCCGAGAACGCCGTCTTCACGCCATAGCGAAGCCCGTGGTTGAGCGGGTCGCGCAGACCGTACTTGTCGAGGAACTCCTGGCCCAGTAGGGGTGTGATCAGGGCCAGCCCGACGGACGTCGGGGTCCGCTTGTGCTTGTGCAGGCCCACGGCGCTCTGCCTTTCGGAGCGCACGATGTGCTTCTTGGAGCCGCTCTTGGGCGGCACGGTGTTGGTCATTGTTGCAGCCTCGCGTTGTTGGGGCAGTGCACGATGAACCTATCTTACTCTGGAGTAAGGTCTGGGGTCTGTGTTACGTATTTCACAGGGGGGAGAGCCTGGCCAACACGTCGGCGTGCAGACGTCCGTTGGTCGCGAGCGCACTGCCGCCGTGCGGACCCGGCGACCCATCGACGCTGGTGAAGGCGCCGCCGGCTTCGCGGACGATCACGTCGAGTGCCGCAAGGTCCCATAGCTTGATGTCGGGTTCGGCAACGATGTCGACGGCGCCCTCGGCCAAGAGGCAATACGACCAGAAGTCTCCGTAGCCCCGCACCCGCCATACGGCGTCCGCCAGCTCCAGGAACCGCGACCGACGTTCGCCCCACCCGGTCAGATCGGAGAACGACAAGCTGGCCGAACTGACGTCGTTCACGCCCGAGACCGAGAGTCGGCGCGTGGCGCCTTCGAACGAGCCGAACGCACCCTCACCCGTCCCTGCCCACCACCGCCGTCGCAAGGCGGGTGCGCTGACCACGCCGACGATCGGAACGCCGTCGACCAGAAGCGCGATCAGGGTCGACCACACGGGGACGCCGCGGACGAAGTTCTTGGTTCCGTCGATCGGATCGAGCACCCATTGCCTGCCTGCGAACATGGCCGTGCCGCCGAATTCTTCCCCGAGGATGGCGTCGTCGGGGCGGTGGGTTTGAAGCATCGACCGCAGTAGCTCCTCGGCCGATCGGTCGGCGTCGGTCACGGGCGTGAGGTCGGGTTTCGTCTCGATCGCGAGGTCGAGAGCGCCGAACCGATCCGAGGTCAGAGCGTCCGCTTGTTCGGCCATTTCAAGCGCAAGCGCGACGTCGTCTGCGACTGGAATCATGGCAGCAGTCCTACCATGGCGACGTGATCGAATTCGCGTTGATAGTGGTGTTCTTGGGTGCGATGGCAGTCGTGGCGGCGCCGTGGATCAGGAGGCGCATGGCCACCCCGCGCGGCGAGGTGGCGTCCGGCACGCTGCTCGTCACGGGAGTGAGTCCGCGCCCCGATGCCGACGGCGAACAGTTCGTCACCATCAGCGGTGTCATCAACGGCCCCACGATGGCCGAGCACGTCGTCTACCAACGCATGGTGGTCGACGTGAATGACTGGCCATCGATGGGCCAGCTCATTCCCGTCGTGTACTCGCCGAAGAACCCCGACAACTGGCGCTTCGCCCCACCGGAGGCGCCGCCGTCCTACGACCAGCCGTCGATCTAGGCGGCTCTTGGCCAGTAGCGGTCGATGATCACTGGTGGTGGTCCGGGTAGTGGCGGTGCGTGGGAGTGGTGCACCGCGCCGGTTGGAGTCGTGAATTCTGCTGTGTGGGTGCCGTTTTGGTCAATTGAGGTGGTGACCCGCCAGCCTGGGGCCTCTTTGGCGTAGTTGCAGGCCGCGCAGTCGCCGAGGCCGTTGAGTGCGTTGGTCGGTCCGCCGCGGGCGTTGGGGTGGGCGTGGTCGTGATGGCGAATGGGAGCGTCGCAGTAGGGGGTGCGGCAGGCGTCGTCGCGTAGGTCGATGAACGATGCCAGCCCCTTGGGGAACAGCCGCGAACTCGATTCCATCGCGACCAGGGCACCGGAGGCGGGGTGGCGGTACAGCCGACGCAGGGTCGCGTGTGAGCGTTCGTCGAAGACGGCTGCGGCGATCATCCGCCGTGCGATGCCGGCCGGGATCGGTCCGGCACCGGGGATGCGGGCCGGGGTGGACCCGCCGCCGAGCAGGGTCTCGTCGGTGATGACCAGGTTGACGGCGACCGGGACGGGCGTCTCGGCGGACTGGCCCGTGATGCGTTCGACGGCGGTGTCGGCCATGACTTGGCCGCGGGTCCGCCCGTCAAGGGTGGTGTCGGCCACGCCCTCGAGTGCGCCGTACACGGTGCGGCCCTGTGCGATCGGCAACGTCATGGTCAGGTTACTCATGGCGTTGGGGGCAGGTCGAAAGGTGACTCTGCGCTCCGCTACGGCGCGGGCGGCACGCTCGACGGCACCCTGGGGGTCGAGCCGGGACGCGATCGCCTTCGCGTCACGGGTGATCTGGTGATCGCCCTTGCCGGCCAACGCCGTCTGGTTGGCGCACATCTCGGCGTCCAGCACGGCCCGGTCAGCCGCACTCAGGCCGGCGGCTTCGCCCACGATGGCCATGGCCCGCTCTTCGGAGAGCACCCCAGCCTCGAGCGCGGCCAAGGTGTGGGGCATGTCGGCGATCAGGATGCGGGCGAAGCTCAGCAGGCGGGCACCCTTGTGCGGCGACTCGTGGCGCGCCAACCCGACTTCACTGCCCAACCCCTTGCCGCGGCGCGCGGCGGGCATCCCAGCGGCCGCCTCGGCGGCGCGACGCTTCTGGTCGAGCGCGGCGGCCAACCGGGCCTGACTGGCCGCGGCAGCCGACTTCAGCAGCTCCAGTTCGGAGAGCCGCTCGACCAGCACCGCCTCGTCAGCCTCGAGGTCCACCGCCACCGATTCGAACATACGAGCGACTATAAACGCGGCCTATGACAAGCTGGAGGCGTGCCTATTCCGCTTCCCGACGGACTGCTCGATCTGCTGCGCCGTCCAAGCCCCTGCTTCATCGCCACCCTCATGCCGGACGGATCTCCGCAGCTGACCGAAACCTGGGTGACGACCGACGGCGAGCACGTCGTGCTCAACATCGTCGGCGGTCACCAAAAGGCGCGAAACATCGAGCGGGACCCGCGCGTCGCCGTCAACGTCGTCGACCCCGAGAACGTCAACCGCTACTACGCCGTCCGCGGACGCGTGATCTCGATGATCACCGAGGGCGGCCGCGAGAGCATCGACGAGATCTCGCACAAGTACCTCGGCATCCCGTACCCCAACTTCACGGGCAACCCGAATGAGACTCGCGTGATCGTCACCATCGAGGCGGACAGGATCACCGCCCCGCCAGGGGAGTGACCGACCCGACGGTAAAGCAGGTCGTGCGCCCACCATCCACGACGAGGTTGGTGCCCGTCACGTAGCTCGCCTCGTCGGAGAGCAGGAACGCGACGGCCTTTGCGATCTCGTCGGGATTGGCGATGCGGCCCAACGGGATTGACGCCTCGTTCTCCGCGCGCTCGACGGCGGGGTTGGGCGCCGCGTCGAACTCGGCCATCAGCATGGGGGTGTCGGTGGTGCCGGGAGAGACGCTGTTGACCCGGATTCCGTGTGCGGCGACCTCGGCTGCCAGTGCCCGCGTCATCGCCAACACTCCACCCTTGGTCGCCGTGTAGCCCACGTAGCCAGCCTGACCGACCAGGCCGAGTTCGGAACCGGTGGTGACGATCGAGCCGTACTTCGCAGGCATCATGCGTCGAGCGGCTTCGCGGACCACGAAGAAGCAGCCGGACAGGTTGACCAGAAGCTGACGCTGCCAATCGTCGTCGGTTGTCGTCGCGATCGGAGCGATCACCGAGATGCCCGCATTGCTGAACACCGCCGACACGGTGCCCAACTCGCTCGCGACGTCGAATGCGGCGACCACCTTGGCGGCATCCGACACGTCGGCCGCGACGGCAATCGCGCGCGCTCCCTCGTCGCGACATGCCTGCGCGGCGCGGTCGAGGTCGTCACCCGGCAGCGCGACGAGCGCGACGGCGGCGCCCTCGCGGGCGAGTTGCACGGCGGTCGCGCGGCCGATGCCCGAGCTCGCGCCCGTAACGAGCGCAACCCTGCCTGAAAAGCGCGTCATCGAAAGCTCCCTTCTGGATCCCCAGCCTGCCGGGTCACGGATGGGGGTAAACCTCGGGGTCGACCTCGACGGGGCGCAGCTGGCGGACGGGGGCATCGCCGTCGATCAGTACACGCTCGGCAATCGTTGCGCCGGTGGCGATTTCGACGTCGCCCGCGTCGAGCGCATACTCGACCAGCGAGCGCAGCGCCTTGACTCGAGATGGCCTGCCAGACAGAAACGGATGATTGTTCAACACCATCAGGCAGCCGTAATCACGCATCGCCTCCAGCTCGAGCGTCCATACCTCGACGGCCTTGCGAGGCGACTCGACGTTGTGCCCCAGTTGTGGATCGATCATGAACGCGTACTGCGGGTAGTCGTCGAGACTCCAATGCGGTGGCAACTCGGCGATCCGGCCGCCCGCGGTCTCCAGCACGTACGGGCGGTCGTCGTCCATCAGGTTCGACTCGTAGCTCAGTCCGTATTCCGCGACAAGCGCGGGCGTGCTCCAATGCGGAGCCCAGAGGGCGGTCCGGTGGCCCCTCGGGGTGACGCCAAGGCGATCAAGCGTGCGGTACGCGAGGTCGAAGTCCCGTCGCTCCTCGTCTTCCGTCATCGTCTGCGGCGGCCGATGACTGTGCGAATGATGGCCTACTTCATGGCCTTCCGTGACGATCCTCTCGACGAGCGCCGGATAGCGCTGCGCGGTGATGCCAGGTACGAAGAACGTCGCCTTGACTCCGTAGTCGGCGAGCATGTCCAGAATCCTTGGTGCCCCGACGAGTGGGCCGTAGGCCTGATGGGTCATCACCCCTGGGTTGTCCGCATAGCGGCGGCCCTCGGCGAGCACGCAGGATTCGGCGTCGATGTCGAACGTCAGCACCAGGACGGCGGCATTGTCGCCACGCCAAGAGTCAGCAGGCATGCTCGGTCAGCCACTTCGCATAGGTCGCGATGCCCCCGGACAGGGAGATCTGCGGTTCGTACCCGAAATCTCCTGCCGCGGCGCTGATGTCGAACGCGCCCTGGCGATCCCAGCCCGCGAGATGACCGGGGCCGACGTCGACCGTGCAGGTCGGGAACATGTCCTTCAACAGTGCCGCGACCTCGGCGAGGGTCACCTGCCGCCCACCGGAGACGTTGTAGACGTATTGGGGGAGATGGGGTTTGGCCATGGCAAGCAGGGCAGCCCGCGTCACGTCACTGGCGTGGACGAACTGAAAGCGATGGTCGCCGCCGCTTTCGAGTACGAATGGGCGACCGCGCACCGCAGCGACGATCATCTCCTTGAGCACCTCGGGCAACTTGAGTCCAGGGCCGTAGATCTCGGTCACCCGCAACGACACGACGTCGAGACCGTAGGCGGTCGAGTAGACCCTGCCCAACAACTCGCCAGCGACCTTGGTGACTCCGTATGGCGTGTTGGGCAGCGTCGGTGAGGATTCGGTGACCGCCACCGTCTCGTCTTGATCGCCGTACGCGCATTCGGACGACAGGTTCACGATGCGCGGTGGCGTCTCGCACATCCGGGCCGCCTCGAACACGGCGAGCGTGCCGTCGACGTTGGCCGCGAACGTCGACATCGGAAGGTCGAGTGAGATCTCCGGATGTGACTGCGCCGCAGTGTGAATGACCCGATCGATGCCGTGCTCGTTCAGCGCCCGTACCAACCGCGGGACGTCGAACAGTTCCCCTTGGACCGCGACGACGCCGGGATGGCTCGGGACGCTGTGGTCGCGGTTGTAACTGACCACGTCGATCCCTTGGCGCACCAGGTCGTCGACGACGTAGGAGCCGAGGAAGCCCGTACCTCCCGTGACCAGTACGGTCATTGGACCGCGACAGCTGCTGGAAGAAAGGCGGATTCACGTCGGGCCAGCGCGTAATACGTGCCGCCCGCTACCAGGAAGCCGACGATCCAGGTGAGGTCGGCGCCGCCGAGCACGCGACTGATCGGTCCCTGGATGATCGGAGCATTCACGGTCAGCACGCACGCGACGATTCCTGCTGCCAGCGCCGCGTAGCCGCGAAGGTTGAATCCCCTCCAGCCCCAGTACGCACCATGCGGATCGCGGGTGGCGTGCACGGCGACGGGGTCGTAGTGCCAGTGCCGCAGCGCACCATCCGCCAACCAGACCCCCGCGAAGGGTGCGAGCCAGACGATCATCACCGCCACGAAGTCGTTCAGGACACTGGTGAAGTCCTGCACGAAGAGGATGTAGAGGACGATCGCGGTCGCGATCACGGTGTCGAGGGCCGTTGCCACGTAACGGTGCAACGGAATCCCGACGGATTGGATCGCCAATCCGGACGAGTAGTACGTGACGACGTTGTTGGCGACCGATCCGCCCACTGCGGCGACGACGTAAATGAGGAAGACCCAATTGGGCACGAATGGGGCGACGCCGCTCACGGGGTCGGACATGTCGCCGCGCGATGCGAGAAGGGCGCCCATCATGCAGAGCGCGACGGCGGGCAGTCCGGCCGACAGCGTGACGTTGAGGACGACCTTGCGTGCGCTCGTCGCGCTGGGCAGGTAACGCACCCAGTCCGGCCCGTTGTACAGATACGAGATCGGACCGGACGCGATCACCGCGCACGCGACGGTGAACAGGGCCAACGCCGACGTGCCGGAGACCTCACCCGTGTGGTCCCACTGCACGCCACCCACCGAGTACGCGAACACCAGCACCAAGGCCACGGTCAACAGCACGGCGAAGATTCGCTGCAGGTAGACCATCGTCGCGTGCCCTAGGACGGCGATGCCACCCGAAAGCAGGAGTTGGGCGACGACCGCGAGGACCTTGCCCGCGGCGCCGGAGTCCGTCCAGCCAAGCTGGGTGAACAGGGCGAGCAATGCGTACACCCCGAAGATGGTGTTGATCGCCTCGAACGCGACGGACGAGACCCACGCCAACACCGCATTCAACCGGTTGCCCTGGACGCCGAAGGCCGCCCGGGTGAACGTGACCACCGGAAGTCCTGCTCGGACACCACCTATCGACGCGAAGCCGACCAATGCGAAGAGTGCGTTTCCGACGATGCACGCGAGCAGTGCCTGCCACAGGCTGAGGCCAAGGCTGACCGCCACGGCGCCGACGGTGACGAAGAAGAGGTTGAGGTTGGTGCCGATCCACAGAAACATGGTCTCGCGCAACGTCATTGCGCGGTCGGCTTCGGGGATGTGTTCGAAACCGTGCCGCTCGACGCCGAAAACGGGGTTGGCCGAGCCTGTTTGAGGCTGAGCTGTTTCACCGGTCATGTCGTACCTTTCGAGTGAATCTCACCATTCCGGATAGATGGCGGAATCCACGTCGATCCGCTCGTTCTTTCTGCGATCGGCTGCGCCGTCGCCCAATGCCGACCGCGCGACGTCCTCGGCCTTGCGAAAGGCGACGTCACCAAAGTCGAGGCCTGCCTCGATCACCTTCCGAAGTCCTTCGACGCGGCCGGCGCGTCCAGAGAGGAAAGCGTGCGCGGTGAGCACGAACGTGCCTCCGTGCCGCCGCATGGCGGTGAGTTCGGACGTCCACATGTTCGCGATCGCAGCCGGATCGTTCACGCAGTAGCCAAGATGCGGCTCTGGCAGATAGGCGTACTGCTCCCAGTCGTCCAACGACCAGTGCGGCGGTATCTCTGCGATGTCGCCCGCCGAGGTCTGCATGACGTACGTGGTGTCGTCGTCCATGAGGCTCGAGTCGTAGATCATCCCGAACTCCGACACCAACTCGACCGTGCGCCATGCCGCCGACCACATCGGAGCGCGATACCCGACGGGTTGCACGCCCCTGCGCGCCAGTGCCTCGAACCCACGCTCGAATTCGTGGCGGTCCTCGACGTCGGACAGGTCGGTCGGACGCCGGTGCGCGTAGGAGTGGTGGGCGATCTCGTGGCCAGCCTCCAAGACCAGGTCGACCATCGCCGGCGCCCGGTCTGCGGCGAACCCAGGAACGAAGAAGGTCGCGGGAATCGAGTACTCGCCCAGCAGGCGAAGCAGTCTGGGCACTCCGACCTGCGCTTCGAAGCCCTGGTGGCTCATGACTGATGCGTGCTCTGCGTACCGACGGCCCGCCGCCAGTACCGGGGTCTCGCCGTCGAGCGCGAACGTGAGTACCGCATCCATCGGTCAACTGTGCGGGACGGTCGCCGCCAGCGACGTACTCCAGACTGGACAATTTGCTTTACTCAATAGTCCACGATGGAGCAGGGAGTCCGAAATGGTTGCGCTACGCACGATCGCCGACATCGACGATCTGGCCATCACAGTCGTCCGCGGATCCGGTGCACTCGACGTCGATCTCAGTGGCGCACACTCCAGCGAGCAGCCCGACCCAACGCCCTGGTTGTCGGGTGGCGAACTCTTGATGAGCGACGGCCTCGGCATCGCGGACGACGAAGAACAGCAGGTCGCATACGTCGAGCGCCTGGCCCGTAAGCGGGTCGCTGCGCTCGTCCTCGGCCTAGGTGGCCCATTGCCATATGCGGCCAGCCCCGCAGGCCTGGTGCTCGGCGCAGAGCGGTTCGGGCTGCCACTTCTCACGGTCCCGGTGACCACCCCGTTCATCGCGATCACGCAGGCGGTCTACACCCGGATGGCGGCCGAACGCGCCGCGATTTCCGAGCGGATTCTGGACGCCCACGCGCCGCTCACGTCGGCTGCGGCGGACCCGGCGCCGATCGTCGAACTCGCGGCGTCTCTCGCTCAGTTCATCGGCGGCTGGGCAGCGGTGTTCGACGTGGCGAGACGGCAGCTCGCGGGTTCGGGACACACTAGTGGCACCGTCGAGGCCGCGGTGGCGCGCTTCCTCGAACGGACGGACCGAAACATCTTGCGGGCCAGTCTGTCCGACTCCGGTCCCGATGGCGCGTACGTCATCCAGCCGCTCGGCATCGCACGGGTGCGCGGGCTTCTCGTCTACGGCCGCGAGGCGGGCGGACTCGGCGAGCCAGTGACGCGCGGCGTCGCCGAGTACGCGCGGTCGTTGCTGTCGATCGAGTTGGAGCGTCGCCACGGCATCGCCGTTCTGGAACGACGTCCGGGTGCGGACGCTGTCCGCAGGCTGCTCTCCGGTGCTGAGTCGGCCCGCGCTGCCGCGCTGCTCGCTTCGGTCGGCGTGACGGCCGACAGGGTTCAGGTGTTGTCGGCGAGCTCGGAGGGAAGTTCGGCGGCCACGGTCGACGATCTCGCCGATACGATCGCCGTCGAGTTCCCAGACGCACTGCTGCTGACGTCGCCGACGGGGATGAAGGCGGTGCTTCCTGCCGAGCCTGCGATCGCTGACCGGCTCAAGCGATTGCTTGGCGACGCGCACGCTGGGCTTGGGGGACCCGTGCGTCCACAGCACTGCCCGGCCAGTCATCGGCAGGCCAGACAGGCGCAAGCAGTGTCGGGCAGGCAGGGCGGTGGTCTGGTGGAGGCGATGGGTCTCGGCAGCGCTCACGTGCTGCTTCAACTTGTCGCGCCCGACGGCCTGACCACCTTCGCCGATGCGGTGCTGGGACCCGTCGAGACCGCAACCAACGGCGGTGCGCTCCTCGGCTCGCTGCGGTCGTTCTTGGCGTCTGGCGCACAGGTCGAACAGAGTTCGATCGCGGCGAACGTGCACCGCCACACGATGCGTCGACACCTCCGAAGGATCGAGGAGCTCACGGGTCGCAACCTCGACGATGCGCGCGATCGCACGGAACTGTGGCTGGCGTTCGAGGCGCGCGACATCGCAGTCACGGGCGCCTGAGGCCTCAGTCAGCCGTGAGCGATCCGCAGGAGCTCGGCCACGCTCGTCAGCTTGACCCTCGGCCTGCCGTGTGGCTCGCCGGCACCGCGCTCGTGGGCGTCGATGAGCTGCCAATGGTCATCGGTGATGAGCTTCGGCTGCCTGGCGAGCATCCACTCGACGAGCTTCTCGGAGTGGTCGTCGCCGAACTCCGCCAGCTCTGCGCCGTCGAGATCGGCGAGCAGGGTGTTGACGGTGTCCTGTGAATCCGACTTGTTGCTGCCGATGACGCCGGAAGGGCCACGCTTGATCCAGCCGACGACGTATTCGTTGCGGCTGCCGTCGACTCGGCCATCGGTGTGTGGGATCGTGCCCGACTTCTCGTCGAACGGCAGCCCCGGTGTCGGCACGCCGCGGTAACCCACGGCACGCACGACCAACTGGGCTGGCAACTCCTCGCGCTCGCCGGTGTCCTTCGCCGTCACGCGACCACCGTCGTCGACGAGTTCGTTGTGGCCCAAAACGATCGAGCTGACCCGACCGTCGCCCTTGATCTCGATCGGCGACGTGCGGAACCGAAACACGATGCGTCGCTTGGCTCCCCGCGGACCGCGCTCGGCATAGCCCCGAAGCACCTTGACGTTCAGCTTGGCGGTCTTGCCCGCGGCCTCCAGGTCTTCGTCGCTGATGTCGGCGAAATCTGCAGGGTCGAGGATGACGTCGACGTCCGCCATCGCCTCCAGGTCGCCGAGTTCGCGCAGCTCCATCGTGGTGAACGTCGCCTGCAGGGGACCGCGTCGACCGATGACGACGACCTCCTCGACACCGCGGGCGTGCAACGACTCCAACGCGTGGTTGGCGATGTCGGTGTTGGCCAACACGTCGGGATCGCTGACCAGAATGCGTGCGACGTCCAAGGCCACGTTGCCGTTGCCGACCACGATGGCCCTGCCCGTCGACAGGTCTGGCGTCATCTCCTCGAAGTGTGGGTGCGCGTTGTACCAGCCGACGAAGTCGACGGCCGCCACGCTGCCGACCAATTCCTCGCCGGGGATGTTCAGCGGACGGTCCGACTGTGCGCCGACGGCGTACACGACGGCGTCGTAGCGTTCGGCGAGCTCAGCCGGTGCGACGTGCTGGCCGACCGCGATGTTGCCGAAGAACCGGAACCGCGGATCCAGCGCGGTCTTCTCGAACTGGGCGCTGATGCTCTTGATCTTGGGGTGGTCCGGCGCGACGCCAGAGCGCACCAGCCCCCACGGGGTTGGCAGCATCTCCAGCATGTCGACACGAACGTCCCGCTCTTGATCGGCGGCGTCGGCGAACTTCAGCAGCGACGCGGCCGCGAAGTAGCCAGACGGGCCGGAACCGACGATGGCCACGTGATATGGCCGCATTTTGGGCATGGGGCTGCCTTCTGTCGCTGCCCGGCGACGCGCAATCGTCGGATGTCGCCGCCGGGGCGGCTCCGGTGGGCTGTCGCGACGTAGCCAGGCTGGGTACAGCCCGATGCTAACCCTCGGTGCACGGATCGAGCGCAAGGACCGAGGTGATTTCGCAGTGTCGGTAACCTGAACTCCCGTGGATCCCGACCTGCAGTCCGACATTGCCTCGCTCGACACCACCCTGACGACGGTGGAGCGGGTGCTGGACGTCGACGGTCTACGCGCCACCATCGAGAAACTCGAGCACGAGGCGTCCGATCCGAACCTGTGGGACGACCAGGCCAACGCGCAGAAGGTCACCAGCAGGCTGTCGCACGCACAGAGCGAACTGCGCCGCGTCCAAGAGTTGCGCCAGAGGCTCGAGGACCTTCCGGTGCTCTACGAGATGGCTGCGGAGGAGGACGGTGCCAGCGCCGCCGACGCACTAGCCGAAGCGGACGCCGAACGCGACAAACTGCGCGAGGACATCGAGGCGCTCGAAGTCCGCACCCTGTTGTCAGGCGAGTACGACGAGCGCGAGGCCGTCGTCACCATCCGGTCAGGCGCAGGCGGCGTCGACGCGGCGGACTGGGCAGAGATGCTCATGCGCATGTACATCCGGTGGGCGGAGAAGCACGACTACGGCGTCGAGGTCTTCGACACCTCCTATGCGGAGGAGGCGGGCATCAAGAGCGCGACGTTCGCGGTGCACGCCCCCTACGCCTACGGAACGCTGTCGGTCGAGCAGGGCACGCATCGGCTGGTTCGCATCAGCCCGTTCGACAACCAGAGCAGGCGGCAGACGTCCTTCGCGGACGTCGAGGTGCTGCCCGTAGTCGAGACCACCGACCACATCGACATCCCCGAGGGCGATCTGCGCGTCGACGTCTATCGATCCAGTGGTCCGGGCGGTCAATCGGTCAACACCACCGACTCCGCCGTTCGACTCACGCACATTCCGACAGGTATCGTCGTGACCTGTCAGAACGAGAAGTCGCAGCTACAGAACAAGGTGTCTGCGATGCGCGTTCTCCAGGCAAAGTTGTTGGAACGCAAGCGTTTAGAAGAGCGTGCCGAGATGGATGCGCTCAAGGGCGACGGCGGCAGTTCGTGGGGGAACCAGATGCGCTCGTACGTGCTGCACCCGTACCAAATGGTCAAGGACCTGCGTAACGACTACGAAGTGGGCAACCCGACTGCGGTACTCGACGGAGACATCGACGGCTTCCTCGAAGCGGGAATCCGTTGGCGCAATAGGAAAGATGACGACTAACACGTACTTGGCCCTCGACTGGGCGGCAACCTGGCACGGCTTCTGGCGAGGAGGCGTCGGCGAGTGGATCCTCACTCGCGGGCTGAAGATCGCTCTGCTCATCATCTTCGCGATCCTGGCCGCACGGTTCATCAACTGGGCGGCGGCGAAGATCAGCCGCCGCATCGACGCGGACTTTCAGCAGACCGATCAGTTGGTGCGCACGGAGACCGCCAAGCACCGACAGGCAGTCGCGTCGGTCATCTCGTGGGTCTCGATCGCCGTCGTGTTGGTGGTGGTGCTCGTCGAGATCACCGACGTCATTGCGATTCCCGTCGGTTCGCTCGTCGCGCCCGCAGCCGTGCTTGGCGCCGCGCTTGGCTTCGGAGCGCAGCGCATCGTCCAGGACCTCCTCGCCGGCTTCTTCGTCATCACCGAGAAGCAATACGGCTTCGGTGACCTCGTTGCCCTGACGGTGGCAGGCATCGCCGCGCCCGCCGAGGGCACGGTCGAAGACGTCACCCTGCGCGTCACGAAGCTGCGCTCCACCGAAGGGGAGGTGTTCACCATCCCCAACGGGCAAATCGTCAAGACCATGAACCTGTCCAAGGACTGGGCGCGTGCCGTCGTCGACATCCCCGTGCCCACCAGCGCGGACCTCAGCCGGGTGGACGAGTTGCTGCACGGCGTCAGCGAGGCGGCGATGGCGGACGAGAGCCTGCGGAAGCTGCTGCTTGACGCGCCACAGGTGATGGGCGTGGAGAGCATCGAGGTCGACACCGTCAACCTGCGCATGGTTGCGCGCACACTGCCCGGCAAGCAATTCGAGGTCGGCCGGCGCCTTCGACTACTCGTGGTCGCGACGTTGATCCGCGCCGGAATCGTCACCACGGCCGACACCTCGCCCGTGGTGAACACGATTCCGAGTGCGGCAGGCACCAGATCGACCGGGGATCAGAAGCCCGACGAGGAACAGCGGGACCGTCCGTGAGCTTCTGGGACTGGCTGACCCGCAGGCGCCCCGACCACGGTTGGCCGGGCTACATCATCAACGGGCGCATCAGGACGTCGACGGCCGCACTCATCGTCGCGTTCATCGCGATCGCGTGGTTGCACAACGCGTACCAGCCGCCGCCGCCCGCTGCGACGGCGCCGGAGACACAGGTCGTGCCGCCAGGGTTCGTGCCCGATCCCGAGTACACCTGGGTGCCGCGGACTTACGTCGACCGGCCGAAGACGACGACCACCACGACGACGACGACCGAGCCGACCACAACGGAGGCCAGCCCGACTCAGACCAGTCCCACGACCGGAACTAACACGGTCCTCAACGACCCCGACGGGCCAGGCCCGCTTCCCGCCACGACGGTCACCGAGACCCCAGCCACGTCGCCGGGCACGGTCACCTCGACGGTCCCATCGACCACTGTGACGACGACGGTTTCGAGCCCCAGTCCTCCGTGGATGCCGCTGGCTCCGCCGCGGTAGTCCGGCACCGATCGATCGCCCCGCTACACTGGCGTGCCGTGATGATCACCCTCGACCGTGTCACCAAGCTGTACAAATCCTCGGCACGGCCAGCCCTTGACAACGTGTCACTCAAGATCGACAAGGGCGAGTTCGTGTTCCTGATCGGACCCTCGGGTTCTGGTAAGTCGACGTTCATGCGTCTGCTGCTCGCAGCCGAGACGCCGACACAGGGAAACATCCAGGTGTCCAAGTTCCACGTGAACAAGCTTTCTGGCCGCCACATCCCGAGCCTGCGCCAGATTCTCGGCTGCGTGTTCCAGGACTTCCGCCTGCTTCAGCAGAAGACGGTGTTCGACAACGTCGCATTCGCACTGGAGGTCATCGGCAAGCGTTCGGACGTGATCAACCGGGTGGTGCCCGACGTGCTAGAAATGGTCGGCCTGAACGGCAAGGCCAATCGCTTGCCCAACGAGCTGTCGGGCGGTGAGCAGCAGCGCGTCGCCATAGCCCGCGCGTTCGTCAATCGCCCGCTGGTGCTGTTGGCCGACGAGCCGACCGGAAACCTGGATCCCGAAACCAGCAAGGACATCATGGATCTGCTCGAACGGATCAACCGGACCGGGACGACGGTGCTGATGGCGACACACGATCACCACATCGTCGACTCGATGCGCCAGCGCGTGATCGAACTCGAGCTCGGTCGCCTGATCCGCGACGAGCAACGCGGTATCTACGGAATGGATCGCTAAGTGCGCTTCGGCTTCTTGATCAACGAAGTCCTCACGGGACTTCGTCGCAACGTCACGATGACGGTCGCCATGATTCTGACGACTGCCATCTCCATGGGCCTCTTCGGCGGCGGACTGCTGGTCGTCCGGCTGGCCGACAGTTCTCGCGCCATCTATCTGGATCGCGTCGAAAGCCAGGTCTTCCTCACCAACGACGTCTCCGCCAACGACCCCACGTGCGACGTCGACCCGTGCACTGCGCTGCGCAAGCAGATCGAGGACCGTGACGACGTGAAGTCGGTGCGCTTCCTCAACCGCGACGACGCATACAACGACGCGATCAAGAAGTTCCCGCAATACAAGGACGTGGCCGGCAAGGACGCCTTCCCGGCGTCGTTCATCGTCAAGCTCGACGATCCCGAAAAGCACAAGGAATTCGACGAGGCGTTCATCGGCGCACCGGGCGTTCTCAACGTGACCAACCAAAAGGATCTGATCGATCGGCTGTTCGCGGTTCTCGACGGGCTGAGCAACGCCGCGTTCGCGGTGGCCCTCGTTCAAGCGATCGGCGCAATCCTATTGATCGCCAACATGGTTCAAGTCGCCGCCTACACGCGAAGAACCGAGGTCGGCATCATGCGATTGGTGGGTGCAACGCGCTGGTACACCCAATTGCCGTTCCTCGTCGAGGCGATGCTCGCCGCGTTGATCGGCGTGATCATCTCGATCCTTGGCCTGGTCTTCGTGCGAGCGGTGTTCCTGGAGGACGCGCTCAGTCAGTTCTATCAGGCCAATCTGATTGCCAGGGTGGACTACGCCGACATCCTCTACATCTCGCCGATCCTGCTGTTCACCGCTCTCGCCATGGCCGCCGTCACCGCTTACGCGACGTTGCGACTATACGTTCGGGATTAGCGATGGCCAAGAAGGCAAGCGCCGCAACCAAGTTCGGCAAGCCGGGAACCAAACACGTCGTCGCGAGCAATCGCAAGGCCCGACACAACTACTCGATCCTCGAGACGTACGAGGCGGGGGTGGCCCTGGTCGGCACCGAGGTGAAGAGCCTTCGCGAAGGTCAGGCCTCGATGGCCGACGCGTTCGCCACCGTCGACGACGGCGAGGTTTGGCTGCGCAACCTGCACATCCCCGAATACCACAGTGGCAGTTGGACGAACCACGCCGTGCGGCGCAACCGCAAGCTGCTGATGCACCGCAGGGAGATCGACAACCTGATCGGCAAGATTCGCGACGGCAACCTGACTCTGGTGCCGCTGTCGCTGTACTTCTTCGACGGCAAGGTCAAGGTGGAGATCGCACTGGCCCGCGGCAAGCAGGCCCACGACAAGCGTCAGGACATGGCGAAGCGGGACGCCGACCGTGAGGTCACTCGCGAGTTGGGTCGTCGTCGCAAGGGCATGACCTGATCCGGCCCCGCTGTTGATCGGCGTCGTCTTCGCGCTGCTCTCGGCAATCGGTTACGGCGTAAGCGACTTCGTCGGAGGAATCGCGTCCCGTCGGGTCGCCGCACTGCGGGTGGTTCTGGTGTCCTACCCGGTCGCGATGGTGTTGCTCGCGGCACTGGCTTTCCTCTTCGGTGGCGAGGTGTCGACGCCCGCGATCGTGTGGGGCGCGTTGTGCGGTATCAGCCAGGCGTTCGGCGTGTGGTGGTTCTACGCCGCACTCGCCGCGGGTCCGATGTCCGTGGTGTCGCCGCTGACTGCCATCTTGGTCGCCGGCCTGCCCGTCGGCGCGGGCCTTGTGTTGGGGGAGAGGCCCTCCGCGATCGCCTACGGCGGCATTGCGCTGGCGTTGGTCGCGATCGTGTTGGTCAGCCGCGACGTCCGCGACGAGACGGATGAGCAAGCCACACCCCACCGCTTCACCAAGCAGGTCGCTTGGTTGACGGTGGGCGCGGGTGTGGCCTTCGGGCTTAACTTCGTCCTGATCGACCAGGCGCCCGTCGAGGCTCGACTGTGGCCGCTGGTGTTCGCCAGGATCTCCGCGAGCGCGCTCGTGCTCGTCATCGCCACGTTCACCCGCCACCTGGCGGTGCCTTCCGGCGTGCCGCTGAAGTTGGCCATCGCAGCCGGGGTCATCGATACCGTGTCCAACGTCGCGATGCTGCTCGCTCTACAGGCCTCGATGCTGTCGTTGGCGAGTGTGCTGATCTCGCTGTATCCCGCGGGGACGGTCGGGCTTGCATTAGTGGTTCTTAAGGAGCGGGTGACGCGCTGGCAGGCCATCGGCATGATCCTGGCGCTGGTGTCGGTTGCGATGATCGCAACGGGCTAATTTCCGTACGGTGACATAGCTGCCTGTCGTCGCATTGTGGCAGAAGAATATTCGCTGGCGGCTGATGGGGAGACACGCCCCAGCAAATTGATCACACAAGCTATGCCGCCGAGCGAGTCGTCCGCTAGCATCAGCGCGTGCACAGGGGAATTAAGAGTTTCATTATGGGAATCGCGGCTCTGACCGCGACGGGTTTGGTGTCGGTTCCGGTTGCTCACGCGGAAGCCGCCCACATCGTCGGTATCGAACACGTCAACGATCGCTGGGACAAGGTGTCGGTCTATTCGCCGGCGATGGACAAGGTCGTCGTCAACGACGTGTTGCGGGCCCCCAAGGCCGGAGCTCCCACGTTCTACCTCTTGCCAGGCATCGACGGAGGCGACAACCTCGACCCGGGCGGCGATTTCGCGCCAGGCTCGAAGAGCTGGTTCGGATTCACGGATACGCCGACCTTCTTCGCGAACAAGAACGTCAACATCGTGTCGCCCCTCGGGGGGGCGTTCAGCTGGTACACCGACTGGGTCAACGACCGCAGCAAGCAGTACCAGACCTACATGACACGCGAACTGCCGCCGCTGATCAACGCGCAGTACAAGACCAACGGCCGCAACGCCGTAGCCGGCCTGTCGAGCACCGGCGGCACGGCCGTCGACTACGCCATTCAGGCGCCAGGAGTGTATCGGGCCGTCGGCTCCTACAGCGGCTTCCTCACCCCCTCCTCGGGATCCTCGAACGTGGCGCTGACCCTCACCGGTGGCGGCGCGAGCGCCGACGACATGTGGGGACCGCAGGGCGGACCGTTGTGGGTGCAGCACGATCCGACCGTGAACGTCGCAAAGCTTCGAGGCACCGCCGTCTACGTCACCGCATCGGGTGGCGGACAGGGTGACGTCGACAAGCTGGCGCCCGGCACGAACAACTTCGCGGGCGGGTTCATCGAGGGCATCGTCAACGACAGCACCAGGCAGTTCAACGATGCCGCGGTGGCCGCCGGGGTTCCGGTCACCTACGTCGTCCTGCCTCAGGGCTCCCACTCCTGGGGTCTGTTCGAGGCCGAGATGCACGACTCGTGGAACAAGACGATCGGGCCTGCGCTGGGCGTCGCTTAGTCCTGCAATCGGCTGACGCGCACCAGCGTTCAGTACGATCGACCGTGCCGGGGATGGGACGGGGTGCTGCATGACGAGTGACGCGGTGATACGTGAGTTGACTGCGGCGGTGGAGAGCAGTCCCGACGCACTCGAGCTACGGCTGCACTTGGCCGACCTTCTGGTGCAGAAGGGCAGCTACGCCGCGGCACTCGCGCACTGCAGCACCGTGTTGGCGCGCGATGCGTCGAACGCGAAGGCACTCAGCCTGCTGCAGCGATGCAGCGCGGGTCTGGCAGCGCCGGTAGAACCCGAACTCTCTGCCGAACCTTCGGCCGAGCCCAAGGCGAGCTTCAATTGGTCGGCTGCCGAGGAGCAGGTGTCCGACATCATCGGGCCCGCCTTCGTCACCGGCGAGACCGAAGTTCCTGGCGGTGAAGGCGAAACCGACTTCGACGTGGTCGGTGCAAGCACGGTCACCCTCGCCGACGTCGCGGGCATGGCCGACGTCAAGCAGCGGCTGGAGGTGTCGCTGCTTGGCCCGATCCGCAACCCGGAACTGATGAAGGCGTTCAAGGTCAACGCGCGCGGTGGATTGCTGATGTACGGGCCGCCCGGGTGCGGAAAGACCTACCTGGCAAGGGCAGTGGCGGGCGAGCTCGGCGCCAACTTCTATCCCGTCGGGATCGCCGACGTCCTGCAACACTGGCTTGGCGCCAGCGAGCAGGCGCTCAACCGCATCTTCGAGACGGCGCGCAGAAACGCGCCGTGCGTGCTGTTCTTCGACGAGGTCGACGCGCTCGGTCAACGACGCGCCGCCCTGTCCAACAGCTCCGGCCTGCGTGTCGTCGTCAATGCCCTTCTCGCCGAACTGGACACGGCGACGTCGACCAACGACGGCGTGTACGTGCTCGCCGCCACCAACATGCCGTGGGACGTCGACCCGGCGCTCCGCAGACCCGGCCGCTTCGATCGGATGATCTTCGTCGGCCTGCCCGACGCAGAGGCGCGCGCTGCGATCGTGCGGATGAATCTGCGCGACCGTCCCGTCGAACGCATCGACCCGGCCTCCGTCGCGAAGCGCACCGATGGGTTTTCCGGTGCCGACGTCGCTCATGTCTGCGACACCGCAACGCAATTGGCGATGGCGGAGTCTCTGCGCGACGGCGTGGTGCGGCCCGTGCGAATGGGCGACATCGACGCCGCGCTCGCTCAGATCAAGCCGAGTGCGGGGCCGTGGTTCGATACTGCGCGCAACGTCGTCGAGTTCGCGAACGGCGACGGAACCTATGATGATCTCGCGAACTACTTGCGGCGCAAGAAGATACGTTGACAGCTGGTGACGTCGACGCTGCAGTCGCCCTCGCTTGCGCTTACGCAGACGCCAAGAACTACGCCCGCGCCGAACAGGTGCTACGCGACGCTCTGACCACGTCGCCGGACAGCGCCGATCTGCTGGCGAACCTGGCGCGGATTCAGGTGCTGGTGGAGGACTACCCGTCGGCGGCGAGTACCGCGTACGCCGCGCTGGCGATCGCGCCGGAGTACGGATTCGCGATGCGCATGTACGCGATCGCACTGGAAGGCATTGGCAGGCTTGGTGATGCACTCCAGGTGGCCTGGCGTGGCGCGACCAGCAACCCTCACGACCGGTTGGCCCACTACGTCTACGCAGAGCTATTGCTCAAGGCTCGGCGCCCGTGGGACGCGCTCTACGTCGTCGGCGAGGTGCTGCGGCTAGAGCCCGCCAATACGGACAGCCACGTGTTGCACGGTCAGGTCCTGGCTCGACTCGGTAGACACCGGGAGTCCACGGCGGCCTATGAGGAGGCGTTGCGTCTCGACCCCTCCAACGCGGCAGCCGTCCACAACATCGCCGTCAACCGCCTGGGTCGCAACCGATGGTTGACTGCCCTTCGGGGGTTTCGTGGTGCTGCGCGGCTCGATCCGCACCTGGGGGATTTGGTTCGGCGCAACATCAGCGTCGCTCTATCGCGACTGCTGCGGCTGTCCACGGCCTTCGCGGCGGCGGTGGCGTTCTTCGTGGTGTTGTCGAGCGACGCGACCCTGCACCGCGAGTCGTCGGCAACGGGACTTCGAATCACTGTCGGCGTCGTATCGGTGGCACTGCTCGGCTACATGGTCTGGGTTTCCCGCGTCGTGCCGATACGGACGTGGCGATCCGTGCTGGCAAAACGCTCGGTGCTCGTGCTGCGGATCATCTTGGCCATCTGCGCAATCGCCGTCGGGACACTCACGGTTGCGGGCGGGGAAGCCAACGTCACGTCTGGGTTGGGTTCCTTCCTCTTGTTCGGCGTGTTCGGAGTCTCCGTGATCGGTTGGCTCGCTCGCGAGTAATCTCGGCCCGTGACCAGCCCCTCACGCCCGCTGTCCGTTCTGGAGAAGTCGGACGTCCTCGCCGGCCTCTTCGGGTCGTGGAATGACATCGATCGACTGCTCGCCGACCTACCCGACGAGGGGTGGACCTCGCCCACGCCGTTGCCCGGCTGGTGCGTTCACGACGTCGTCGCACACGTCATCGGCACGGAGTCGATGTTGCTCGGCGTCCCCACTCCGGAGGCCGGCGTCGACGTCGCGGCACTCGACCACGTCCGCAATCCCATCGGCGTGATGAACGAGTGCTGGGTGCGGCATCTGTCCGGCGAGGCTGCCGCCGACGTGCTCGAGCGTTTCCGCGACGTGACCGCGAAGCGGCGAAGAGTGCTAGAAGCCATGACCGACGAAGAGTGGAACGCCCAGACGGCAACCCCTGCGGGACCCGAGAGCTATGGACGGTTCATGCGAATCCGCGTCTTCGACTGCTGGATGCACGAACTCGACATTCGCGACGGCCTGTCCCTCGCGTCTTCCGACGAAGACCTGGCGAGCCCGGCAGCGCGGCTGGTCGTGGACGAGATGACGGCGAGCATGGGCTTCGTGGTCGGCAAGCTTGGCAAGGCGCCCGCAGGATCGCGGGTCGCCTTGGAGCTCACGGGCCCGTTGGCGCGAACGATTCGGGTAGCGGTGAACGGCCGCGCCGCAGTGGTTCACGACTTTGGTGATGCCGAACCGACGACCACCATCCGGCTCGACGGCGTTCAGTTCACCCGACTGGGCGGTGGCAGGCCCTTGTCTGCCACTCGCTCGACGGCGATCGAGTTCGAGGGCGACGCCGAGGTTGGGCGCCGGATCGTCGACAACCTGGCGTTCGTCATGTGAATGGATGGGTTGGAGACGATGAATAGGATCCGACGCCGCTGCGGCCTGCTCCTGAGCGGGGCTGCCGGGGTGGTGCTCGTGGTCCTGGCGCCGCTCCAGCCAGCGGGTGCGGCGCCGGAGCCCGACGGCGGTGGAAACGTCGGCACCGCGGTTCACGTGGTGATGCACAATTCCTTCACTCAGACTCCGGATGCCGACCAGTGCGTCGGGACTGCCGACTTCGCGGCGATCCACCGCGACGCGTCGCTCGTGCTGTCTGAGGCCTCGTCGTATTCGGCCGATACCAGCAAGGTGGCTGTCGGCCGGTTCTTCCGTTCGCGAATGAAGGACGGGAATTGCGAGGTGCTGTACGTCATCAGTGCGCCAGCGATGCCCGCCTTCAACGTTCAGTTCTACGACGCGGCAGGCTCGCAAAGCTCTACCTACGGCCCATTCGCCTCTGAGCCCGTCGCCGATCAGCCCGGTATCTTGCAGGCGGTTCGGGTCGACCTTGGGGTCTAGACGGCGAGCACCGCGGCGCCCGAGACCTGGCCAGAACTCAGATCGCTCAGCGCGGCGTCGGCTCGGTCCAGCGGGTACTGCGGAGTGGTGACCTCTAGGTGGTGATCAGCCGCGAACGCAAGGAATTCGCGGGCGTCCGTACGCGTGTTGGAGGCAACCGAACGCACCTGACGCTCCTGAAACAGGTGGCGCTGGTAGTTGAGCTTCGGAATGTCACTGAGGTGAATGCCGGCGATCGCGAGTGTGCCACCGCGATCGAGGGCCTCCAAGGCGGGTAGCACCAGATCACCAACGGGGGCAAAGAGAATCGCCGAATCGAGTGCCACGGGAGGTTGGTCGCTGGCGCCCTGTGCGGAGGCGGCGCCCAACCCCAGCGCCAACTCCTGCGCCGCTTTGCCGCGCGTCATCACGTGAACCTCGGCACCCTTGGCAAGCGCTACCTGCGCGGTGATGTGAGCGCTTCCACCGAAGCCGTAGATGCCGAGCCTTCCGCCGGGTGGAAGCTCGGCGCGCAGCAACGACCGGTAGCCGATGATGCCCGCACAGAGCAACGGCGCCAGCTCGTCGTCGGAGTATCCCGACGGCAAGCGATGAACGTATGCCGCTGGCGCAGTGACGAATTCGGCATAGCCGCCGTCGGCGTCCCAACCCGTGTAGCGCGACTCTGGGCACAGGTTCTCCTGGCCGCGCACGCAGAAGCGGCACTGCCCGCAGGTGTGGCGCAGCCACGCGACGCCGACCACGTCGCCGATGGCCAGCCCCTCGGTGTTTCCCGGTCCCAGTGCGGCGACCTCGCCCACCACTTCATGGCCTGGCGTTACGTGCGCCCGATGGACCGGAAGGTCACCTTCGGTGACGTGGAGGTCGGTTCGGCAGACCCCGCACGCCCGGACCGCGATGAGGACCTCGCCGTCGGCGGGCTCGGGAACGTCGTCGGTGACGAAGACCAGTGGGTCGGTATTCATGGGGCCAGGGGTTCGCACGCGCCATGCGCGCATCGTCCGAGCGGTCATGGCTCCATCGTTCTCCGATTCTGAAACACTGACCAACATGAGCCAAGGCGTAGTGCCCGCCATCACCGGAGTCCACCACGTATCGATCACGGTCACCGATCTCGAAGCCAGCCTCGCCTGGTACGCGAAGGTGCTCGGCGCCGATCGAGTACCCATGAAGTTTCCGCACTACGGCTGCGAGGACACCGGGTACGCCGAGATGGTGATCGAACCGCGCTCGGGGGTCGCGATCGGGCTGCACACGAACGTCGGCAACGACGGAGCAGAGTTCGACGAGGCGCGGACGGGCCTAGACCACGTGGGGTTCAACGTGGGTACGCGAGCCGAACTGCAAGCCTGGGCCGGCTGGCTCGACGACCTCGGCATCCCGCACTCGGGCCTTCAGCTGGTGGGTGGCCCGTTTCCCTTTGCAACCGTCGTCTTCCGCGACCCGGACAACGTTCAGCTCGAACTCTTCGTGCTTGGGGATTAATTAATTGCTGGCCGTTGTCATATGTACGGGTAGAATTGACCTTCCTGCTGAAAGACGGCAGGGGTGCGAGGGGCTGAACGGTTTCGACTTCGCGCATCGAATCAAGGGAAGCGTGCCGGTGCAGGCAAGAGACCACCGTAAGCGTCGTTGCAACCAATTAAGCGCCGATTCAACTCAGCGCGACTTCGCACTCGCTGCCTAAGCGACTGTGAGTCTGTCAGACCGGGAGCGCCCTCGGCCCGGACCCTGGCATCAGCTAGAGGGACAAACCGATGAGTCCGGTCGCGGGATTCATCGGGACATCAAACAGCGACTGGGATCGTCATCCTGACTTGTTCGCGTGAGCAGGAGATCCAAGTAGAGACATAGCGAACTGCGCACGGAGAAGCCTAGAGGGAATGCCGTAGGACCCGGGTTCGATTCCCGGCAGCTCCACCGAGAAGAAGGGTGACACCCCCCAAAGCGGGGGGTGTCACCTTTTTTCGACAATCCCTCAACACATGCTCGCGGCTTGGCCTCCCTTCGCCCGGGCGTTCGAAAAGACGGCACCTCGGTCACTCGCGTCGTCTACCGCCACGAAGGCAAACAACGCTGCCTCGCCCCGCCGAGCGGGCCGCGGTGGCGTTGACGGCGGTGTAGATCGGCTTGACGTCACGCTTGATCTCATCTCAATACTTGCGGGACGCGAGACGAAATATGTTGCGCAGCAAGTGAATGATGCAGGTCTGCACGATCGCCTGTGGCCACACGTTGCCAACCACCCGGGGCAAGCCCGTCAGTCCCTCGTAGACGACGAAGAACGTGCTCGGTCATTTCCTCATTGAGAGCGGTTTCGAGCACCGTCTTGCACCTTCCTCGCCGAGCATCGCTCAGCGTGTCAGCGCCGTAAACACCTTTTTTATTTCCACAGTCTGGAAGTGCGAACCCGGTGTAGGTGGCGAAGGCGCGACGAATGTCATGGTCAATACCTTTGGCTGAGCGAGTTGTGCCGGTACTTGCCTACTACCGCCCAGCCAAAGTGCTTAGATTCGGGGGGTCGGGGTTATGGTGCACGTTAGCTTGGGGGGTTTTTCGATGGCGGAGTTCGTCGTTGGGATGCGGGTCCGGGTTTTTCCAGGGGAGGTCGCCGAGACGGGGGGCACCGTGATGGAGGACTTCGGCGACGATGTGGGCATCCCGGTCGTGGTGGGTGACGTCGAGATCGCGGGTCCGGCGAAGCGGTGGGCCGTGGTGCTCGACAGTGGCGAGCTGAAATGCGTTGACAGCGGTCAGTTGGCCGTCGAGTAGAGCTCCAAGTACGTGATCGCATCACCGCGCGCCGAGGATGTCGCTGGCGCAATGGACACCAAGATAGAGAACGACGATTCCCGTCATCAGCACGCCAGTGACGATGACAGCCGCCAGGGCCGCGCATGCGACTCGGCTGCATCCGCCGCCGCAGCACACCGCGACGGTGCCGAGCAGCGCGGCGATGCCCGCCACGTGTCTGATCAGCCAGCGCTCATGCAGCCGATGTTTCAGGCGTTGGGCATGTTTCCTGGTCACTGCCGTTGATGCTCGGTTTCGATTCCGGGCAGCTCCACAGAGAAGAAGGGTGACACCCCCCAAGGCGGGGGGTGTCACCTTTTTTCGACAATCCTCAACGCATGCCCGCGGCTGAGCTCGCGGAACTACCCGTCCCACGACTTTGGCCCGAGGCGGCGCAACGCCCTCCTTATCGGTGTATTTCGTGCAGGGAACCAACGCGATGAGATAATCCGCGGTATGCGTCTTTCCGAAGAATTCATCCCTTCTGCGGAGACGGGAACCGATGGCGTCGTTCCCGGCCCCCTGGACAAGGCGCTGCTGGGCGGTTCACCTCAGCGTGTCGGACGGTTCGAGTACCGCTACGACACCGACCGGTGGACCTGGTCTGATGCGGTGGCGCACATCCACGGCTACGAGCCTGGCACCGTGCAGCCGACCACCGAGCTGGTGCTCGGGCACAAGCACCCCGACGACGTAGCGAAGGTCAAGGCGTTGCTCAAGCGGTCCTCCGCACCCTTCAGCAGCAGACACCGCATCTACACCACGACCGGCGAATTGCGCACCGTCGTGGTCGTCGGGGAAGTCGTCACCAACGACGACGGTGACGTCGAAGCCACCCGAGGCTTCTACGTCGACATCACCAAGGCATTCCAGGACCACTTGCAGGAGGAGATCAGCGACCAACTGCAGGTCATCGTCGCCGACCGCGCGGTCATCGAACAAGCCAAGGGCATGCTCATGGTCACCTACGGCATCGACGCGGACGCCGCCTTCGGCGTCCTCCGATGGCGATCCCAAGAGCTCAACGTCAAATTGCACGACGTCGCGAAGCAGATCGTCGACCGATTCCCCGAGTTGGCTAGCGAGGACGATGCTCGAACACGCCAGGATCATTTCTTGATCAGGCTCGACGCGCAGTAACAGCACGCGGTGGCTCGGGAGACTCAGTAGTCCGCTTGGCGAGCGGCGGCCGACAGGGCATCACGTCGCTATTGGCTTAACGAACGGAGGGGATGACCCCTGCCTGCCGCCTAGCAAAAGAGTTGCGCCGCATCCCCATAACGTCTGCACCCCTCCGCTATCGGTAAGCGATGCCCAATTCGGCGAGGGATAAACGACCGAGGGGTCTTCGCCATCATTCCCAGCCCTGGCCGCGTCGACGTCGGTGCCGGACGTGGCGGAACCAACGTCGGAGGCTTTAGGTTGCGCCCCTTTGCCTTTTCGAGGGTTTAGGGGCGCTTTGGCCGTTGCTGAACGTCACTCAATCGTGTCGACAGAACCGTTCCGATGGAGCTCCTACGCCGCGGTCGTCGAATGCGATGGCGGGGGGATCCCAGTTGTCCCGGGTTAGCGAAGGTGCGTCCTCTGACCCGTAAGTGTAGACTTACGCATCGTGGTTACCGATCGAGCCACCGACGATGCGTGGGCCGCTCTTGCCGACGGCACCCGGCGAACGATATTCAGACGACTAGCTCACGGCCCCATGGCAGTTGGTGAGCTGGCTCGTGGCCTGCCCGTCAGCAGACCAGCCGTGTCCCAGCATCTCAGGGTGCTCAAGTGCGCCGGACTCGTCTCCGACCGCGCCGTTGGTAGGCAGCGGGTGTATCAGGTGAACCCCAACGGCGTCGCGGCACTGCGATCGGAGCTAGACGTGTTCTGGGGCAAGGCCCTGGACGCGTACAAACTAATCGCCGATGAGGGAGGGCAGGACGGATGACCGCACCAAAGGTCGAGCCAGTACGCAAGAGCGTCGTCGTCAACACGGGTATCGAGCGCGCGTTTGAACTCTTCATCGACAGGTTCGACGCCATCAAGCCACGAGAACACAACCTGTTGGCAGTCCCGATCGCAGAAACCATTTTCGAGCCACGCGTCGGCGGGCACGTGTATGACGTGGGAATCGACGGCAGCCAGTGCAAGTGGGCACGCGTTCTCGTCTACGAACCGCCGTCTCGCGTGGTCTTTTCGTGGGACATCGGACCGACGTGGCAACTGGAGGCAGATCCGGCCAAGACGAGCGAGGTCGAAGTGCGCTTCACCGCCGAGGCAGACGACCGCACTCGGGTCGATTTGGAGCATCGGCACCTCGAGCGACATGGAACCGCTTGGCGTTCTGTCGCCGATGGGATCGACGGCGATGCGGGCTGGCCGTTGTACCTCAGGCGCTACGTCGAGCTGGCGACGAAGGAGGCTGCGCGATGAGCGTGCGCGACAAGCCGCTCATGGACATGGCGCACGATGAGCGTGCCGACCTGGCCGAGTTTCTAGCGACACTGACGCCGGAGGAGTGGCAGGCCCAAAGCCTCTGTGACGAATGGACTGTGAAGGACGTCGTTGCACACGTGGTCAGCTATGAAGAGTTGTCGCCCCTTGGCTTGGTCAAGCGATTCGCGAAGGGGCGGTTGGTTCATGCGAACGACGTTGGCGTGAAGGAGTTCGCGCCGCTGTCGCCACGGGAACTGATGCGGTTCCTCGAGAACCATCTGCGCCCGAAGGGACTCACGTCTGGCTTCGGCGGAATGATCGGGCTCGTCGACGGGACCGTCCACCATCAGGACATCCGCCGAGCACTAGGCCATCGGCGCACCGTGCCGGTCGAACGCCTCGAACGGATTCTGCCCTTGGTGCCCGGAAATCCAAGACTTGGCGCAGGACGACGAATAAGGGGACTGAGACTCACCGCAACCGATGTTGCATGGGAGCACGGACAGGGTCCGGAAGTCACCGGCACCGGAGAAGCACTCCTCATGGCCATGACCGGCCGACCAGAAGCCGTACGGGAACTCAGTGGGCCAGGGACTGCGACGTTGGCCGAGCGCGTCACCGCGTAGCCGAGCTCTCACGGTCTCAGTCAGGCGTTGGCTGGTATGCCAACCTCACCATGCCCGATGCGTAGGTGGTTGCCGAGATCAGGTGCAGTCGAACCTGGGTTGGGTCACGTTGCTCATTTTCTGAGGATGGAAGTGCGCTGACCTGCTGTGATGTCTGGGCTTAGTGCGCACGCTAGGCACTAATTTGGGCC